>ERZ773183.9-NODE-9-length-243722-cov-34.263224_pt1 | contig 243722 bp, 234 predicted proteins | sample MGYA00580532_ERZ773183 | MGnify/ENA primary metagenome ERZ773183 (study PRJEB29015, sample SAMEA2737791) | human gut metagenome | biome: human gut; feature: human-associated habitat; material: faeces | place: China | collected 2012 ...
GTAAGAGTTCCTACGCCGTTCCTGTCAGAATGTCAAAACATCGCTGCTCCCGTTCTCGAAAGCGGGTGCAAAAGTAGGACTTTATAACATACACACCAAATATATAAGGGGATTTTTTTGCGTTTCTCTTGAACATTTTTATAAAACGCTGATTGACAAATGTGTTGAAGAACATATTTTTTAAGGAGGATGGAAAGCCTGGCAAAAGGGATACATTATAATATATGCGCATGCGCGAGGAAAGAAACAACGGAAGGCTGAAAGAAAACACGGAGATACGGAAGGGCATTGTATGACACCCGGGTCTTGACATGTTCGACACCCGGGTCTTGGCATGTCTGACATCCGGGTCTCGGTATGCACGACACCCGGGTGTCGGACACAAGAAAAAGGCTAACAGGACAGAACTGAAAAGTAGAAACTGACAATGTGCAGTAAGCATAGGAAAAGTGAATAACTAACAAAAGACTTAATTTTCAAATCAGAATTTAGTCTTCTTTCTTGCAAGTGCAAGATTTTCTTGATAACTTGCACCATATTTCTTTTAATTTTACGTAATACGTTATTACTTGAAACTCAAATTCTAAAAATAATTTATTGGATAGAGAAAAATGCCCCTTTTCTTTTCGAGTAAAAAAATGAAACAGTACCTAATTTTACATCTATTTTAGATAATATGAAATACAAAAAGATCATAGAATTGTTGCCAACTTACACATTATTTATTTTCCTACTAAGTTCAAACAGTGCATGTAGTAATGGGCAAGCAAACAATAAGCAGACGGAAGACGCTGTAACAGATACTATTACAACTTTCGTATACCCTGAAGTACCCACAATGTTGAACACTCCCGAATTACGCGCCGACTATCTGGCACGTCACTATTGGGAGCATGTAAACTTTGCCGATACCAATTACATACATCACCCCGAAGTGACGGAGCAGGCTTGGGTGAATTTTATTGATATATTACAACTGGTACCTGCTCAAACGAGGAATATTGCTTTGAAAACTTTATTTACACAAGCTGAAAAAGAGAAAAAGTGCTATACATATCTGACTTCTCTTGCAGACAAGTACCTGTACGATCCCAACTCACCGATGCGTAATGAAGAACTATACATATCTGTTTTAGATGCCATGTTGCAATCTCCTGTTATGGATAATACAGAAAAAATACGTCCCAAAGCCCGACGCGAGCTGGCACAAAAAAATAGAATAGGAACTAAAGCATTGGATTTTGTCTATACGCTTGCCAATGGCAAACAAGGCAATTTGTATAGCATAAAGGCTCCCTATACCCTATTATTCATCAACAATCCCGGCTGCCATGCCTGCAGCGAAACGATAGAAACATTGAAACAAAGCCCTTCCATCTGCCAAGCTATTGCACAGAACCAGATGAAAGTCCTTTCCATTTACCCCGATATTGATTTAGAAGAATGGCGGAGACACCTCTCCGATTTTCCTGCAGAATGGATTAATGCTTACGACAAAGAACAAGCAATCGAACTAAAAAGCCTTTACGACTTAAAAGCTATCCCAACTTTATATCTATTGAATAAAAACAAAACTGTATTGTTGAAAGATGTTACAGCTCAAGAAATAGAGGAATACTTACGGAAAATTTCTAAAAACATTTCAGAGTGACAAGCTACCCGGTATTGTCATACAAAACGCAACAAAGCATCTTTCATCAGGGAATAGATGCTTTGCTGCGTTTTATGTAACAGAGAGTATATTGTCTAAAACATATACATCATTCTATTATCTTTGCATCTTCGATGTCATCATCACTCTTGCTGCCGGTAACAGGTACTTTAGGACGAAGACGGGTAAATTTGAACCAGTTTATCAATTCCGAAACCGCATAGACCAGACTGGTGATTCCGATAATGATAAACGCCGTAGAACGCACGCCCGTAGGATTGAACAGCGCAACCAGCCCAGCCAGCAATATAGCCACCGGAACAACGTAGAATCCGCCCGGCACAGGCGTCCATCTGCGGGCAGCCGACAGCGAGGCTATCTGCTGCACACCACCCATCACGAGGATAAAGCCCAGCACGAACGTCAGCAAATCGGCAAAAAAGCCCGGCATAATAACCAGCCATAGTCCAAATAACAGGCTTCCTATCCCCTCGATAGGGAATCGGCGGCGCACTTCTGCATTTTGAGCATAATATCCTATAATACTAATAAGCGAAGGCACAAGGAAAATGACGCCAATCGTTATCACAAAATAATCACCGGCCTGATTGGGAAACATCACCAGCACCAAACCGATTACCAGCGCACACACAGCGCGCAAAAACGAATAACTTAATCCTTTCATGAGTTTTTGATTTTTTGCGAAGATACATTATTTATCCGAACAACCTCGCATGATAATACTGAAAAATCAATTTACATTGAGCCAGGCATTCAAGTCTTCGGCTATAAAAAGCCAATACAATAATAAAACAATGGCAATAATCACACCTATAGTAATCAGATGTTTCCGTTTCATAGTCCGTTCCTTTCTTTTTTATAGTAAATAATAGTATCCGCCATAAACAACAAAACTTTAAGAAAAAAGTTCTCATAAGAAAAAAAGAAAGATTTGCTTTGATTATTAAAACAATGTGCTTATATTTGCCTCGGTCAAAAATAAAAAAGATAATGAAAACAATGTTCGTAAATACATATTGGTGGTGGCATCCGTTACAACTCCGGCAGTCGTAAGGGAGCAGTGCTCGTATGTATATATGTACAATATAGATATAAAAAGAGCCCTGTCGCACCAAGCGACGGGGCTCTTTTATTTAAACGATGTATATAGCTAACAGTTCGCAACCGGTAACTGGCAGCCAACAATTAAATAATAAAACAATATGGTTAGTTTCTTAGTTGACAAAGAAGGTTATTACGGAGAATTCGGCGGAGCATACGTTCCTGAAATACTCCACAGGTGTGTAGAGGAATTGCAGAAAACCTATCTCGCAGTCCTGCAAAGTAAAGATTTCAAGCAGGAATACGACCGGTTGCTGCGCGACTACGTAGGACGTCCCTCACCGCTCTACCAGGCACGGCGTCTGTCGGAAAAGTACGGTTGCCGGATTTACCTGAAACGGGAAGACCTGAATCATACCGGCGCACACAAAATCAACAATACCATCGGGCAAATTCTGCTGGCACGCCGTATGGGCAAACGCCGCATCATAGCCGAAACAGGTGCCGGACAGCACGGCGTTGCCACAGCCACCGTATGTGCATTGATGAATATGGAGTGCATCGTATATATGGGCAAGACCGATGCGGAACGCCAGCACGTCAACGTAGAGAAGATGAAGATGCTGGGTGCAACCGTAGTGCCCGTGACCAGCGGAAACATGACCTTAAAGGATGCCACCAACGAAGCCATACGCGACTGGTGCTGCCACCCCGCCGACACCTACTACATCATCGGCTCCACCGTAGGCCCGCATCCCTACCCCGATATGGTGGCACGCCTGCAATCGGTCATCAGCGAGGAAATCAAAAAACAGCTCATGGAAAAAGAAGGACGCGAGTCTCCGGACTATCTCATAGCCTGCATAGGCGGTGGAAGCAATGCTGCCGGAACCATTTACCACTATGTGGACGACCGCCAGGTACAGATTGTCCTTGCCGAAGCCGGAGGCAAAGGGATAGAAACAGGAATGACTGCCGCTACCATTGCCTTAGGCAAATTGGGCATTATCCATGGAGCACGCACCTACGTTATCCAAAACGAGGATGGACAGATTGAAGAGCCTTACTCCATCTCCGCCGGACTGGATTATCCGGGCATCGGCCCCATGCATGCCAACCTTGCCGCACAAAAGCGCGCCATCGTTCTCTCCGTAAATGACGACGAGGCCATCCGCGCCGCCTACGAACTGACTAAGCTCGAAGGCATCATCCCCGCATTGGAAAGCGCCCACGCCCTCGGTGCATTGAAGAAGCTGAACTTCAAAACCGATGATGTGGTGGTACTGACCGTTTCGGGACGGGGGGATAAGGATGTAGAAACGTATTTGATGTATAAAGAATAAAATACAAAATATGAAGTATGATTATCAGACAGTGAGCCGCACGATGCTCGGCGACTTACATACACCCGTAAGCACGTACCTGAAGGTGCGCGACATTTTTCCTCAAAGCGCACTCATGGAGAGTTCCGACTATCATGGCAGTGAAAACAACCGCTCATTCATCGGACTTTGCCCGGTAGCAAGCGTCAGTATAGACCACGCTGTTGCCGTATTCTGTCTGCCCGACGGCACACGTGAGGAATATCCCGTTACCGAAGAATACCATGCGGAAAATGCGTTACGCGATTTCCTCAACCGCTTTCACGTGGAAGGAGAATACAGCGACTATTGCGGTCTGTACGGTTACACATCTTTCAATGCTGTACGCTATTTTGAGAACATCGTCGTAAAAGACAGTCGCGAAGCCACCAACGATGCACCGGATATACTATACATATTATATAAGTATCTTATCGTCTTTAATGACTTCAAAAATGAAATGCTGTTACTGGAAATGCTCGCTCCCGATGAGAAGAGCGAACTGGACAAGGTGCAGAAAGCCATTCACAACCGCAACTACACTGCCTATGACTTCCGTGCTGTTGGCGAAACCACTTCTTCACTGACCGATGAGGAACACAAAGCCAATATCCGCCGAGGAATAGCCCACTGCATGCGGGGAGATGTTTTCCAAATAGTCCTCTCCCGCCGTTTCGAACAACGTTTCGTAGGCGACGACTTCAAGCTTTACCGTGCTTTGCGCAGCATCAACCCATCTCCATATCTGTTTTACTTTGATTTCGGCGGCTTCCGTATCTTCGGCTCTTCTCCCGAAACGCACTGCCGCATTGAAGGCCGCCATGCCTATATAGATCCCATCGCCGGCACTGCCAAACGTACCGGAAATCCGGAACAGGATGCTGTAAATGCCCGGTACCTGCAAAACGATCCCAAGGAAAATGCAGAGCACGTGATGCTGGTAGACCTTGCCCGCAATGACCTCAGCCGCAACTGCCATGACGTAAAAGTGGACTTTTACAAAGAGATGCAATATTACAGTCACGTCATTCACCTCGTGAGCCGCGTCAGCGGTACGCTGAACAGTGATACAGACTCTATCAGGACATTTATCGATACCTTCCCGGCCGGAACCTTGAGCGGCGCACCGAAAGTTCGCGCCATGCAGCTTATCAGCGAACTGGAGCCGCATAACCGTGGCGCATACGGTGGCTGTATCGGATTCATCGGCCTGAACGGCAGCCTGAACCAGGCTATCACCATCCGTACATTCGTCAGCCGCAACGGGATGTTATGGTTTCAGGCAGGCGGCGGCATCGTAGCCAAAAGTAATGCCGAATACGAGCTGCAAGAGGTGAACAACAAACTGGGAGCATTGAAGAAGGCAATTACCATGGCGGAAAATTTCTTGTAAAACAGAAAATCGGCCAATTGTATAAATCAACAAGAGTATCAAAAGTAAATTAATCAAACAGTTAATAACAATGGTAGTAATCATAGACAATTATGACTCTTTCACCTATAACCTTGCGCACTTGGTGAAAGAACTCGGCGTAGCGGTAGATGTACTGCGCAATGACCAATTCAGCATAGAAGAATTGGAACAATATGATAAAATCATCCTTTCACCGGGTCCTGGTGTGCCCGAAGAAGCAGGATTACTGCTGGATGTAATACGCACCTACGCAGGCAAGAAACCAATACTGGGCGTATGCCTGGGAGAACAAGCCATCGGACAGGCATTCGGTGGGAAGTTAGTCAACCTCAGCACAGTGTTTCATGGTGTACAGACCATTATACGGCTGACAGAACCGGATTACATTTTCCGGGGATTACCCGAAGAAATAGCCGTAGGACGCTATCACTCCTGGGTAGTAGATACTGAAAAACTGCCCGAAACGCTTGCCGTTACAGCTGTCAGTCCCGAAGGACAGATTATGGCGTTGAAACATCGGGAATATGATGTCCGAGGCATACAGTTTCATCCGGAATCCGTGCTTACCCCGGACGGGAAGCAGATTATGAAGAACTGGCTGGAAGAATAACCTATTTTTAAACCACAAACTTAATCAGATGAAAACAATATTAACCCGGCTCTTCAACCATGAAGAACTCACTGTAGAAGAAAGCAAACAAATCCTGCTCAACATCAGCCGGGAGATGTATTCCGAAGTACAGATTGCCGCACTGCTCACGGTTTTTCAGATGCGCAGCATCACAGTAGACGAGCTGGCAGGCTTTCGTGAAGCACTTATGGAGACACGAATTCCGATAGACTTTGCGCCTTACCGCCCCATTGATATCGTAGGTACAGGCGGTGACGGGAAGAACACCTTCAACATCTCCACCTGCGCCAGTTTCGTTGTGGCAGGAGCAGGTTATAAAGTAGCCAAACATGGCAACTACGGCGCTACTTCCGTCAGTGGAGCAAGCAACGTAATAGAACAGCATGGCGTGCGCTTCACCAACAATCCCGACATATTGAAGCGAAGCATGGAAGAGTGTAACATAGCCTACCTGCACGCCCAACTGTTCAATCCAGCCATGAAATTCGTAGGTCCTGTCCGCAAAGCCTTGGGAGTACGCACACTGTTCAACTTGCTGGGACCGCTGGTAAACCCGTGTCAGCCCGCCTATCAGCTATTGGGCGTAGCCGACCTCGCACAAATGCGTCTCTATACGAACGTTTTCTACAGACTCGGCATCGACTTTGCCGTAGTCAATAGTCTGGACAATTACGATGAAATCTCACTGACCGATGAATTCAAAGTGATGACACGTCATTATGAACGCATCTATCGCCCACAAGCTCTCGGTTTCAGCGCAGTACGTCCCGAAGAACTTTCCGGCGGAACCTGCAAGGAAGATGCGGCACGTATCTTCGACAATATCCTGAACAACCGAGCAGAAGCCGCCCAGACTCAATGTGTTATTGTCAATGCCGCCTTCGCCATTCAGGTCATGGAACCGGAAAAGGAGATTGAAGAGTGTATTGCCATAGCCCGCGAATCGCTGGAAAGCGGACGGGCGCTGAAAACATTGAAAAAGTTTATAGAAATTAACCAGTAAGGGATGAGGTGCGAAAAGGTATCTATAGCCGCATATCCCGTAACTCTTCACTAAAACAGCCATGACAGATATTTTATCGGAAATCATCGCTCATAAACGAATTGAAATAGAACTGCAAAAGCAAGCCGTCTCCCTCGAAAAGTTACAGGAAGAGGTTGCCGCCATGATGCAGAAAGACGCCACTACCGGAACTTCTGTAACCATACCCGTCCGCAGCATGAAACAGGCGCTTGCTTCTTCCCCCACGGGAATCATTGCCGAATTCAAACGCCGTTCTCCTTCGAAAGGATGGATACACGAGACTGCCCGCGCCGAAGAAATACCCGCTGCATACGAAACAGCCGGTGCTTCCGCAGTCTCTATCCTTACGGACGAAAAATTCTTTGGCGGTTCGCTGCAGGATATACGCATGGCACGCCCACTGATCGGCATTCCTATCTTGCGAAAGGATTTCATCATCGACGAATACCAATTGCTCCAGGCACGTATCGTAGGAGCTGATGCAGTATTGCTTATCGCCGCTTGCCTGACACAAGAAGAATGTGCCACCCTTACCGCCCGGGCACATGCCCTGGGATTGGAAGTGCTACTCGAAATCCACACTTTTTCCGAACTCGCTTATGTAAACGCGGATGTGGATATGGTAGGCGTCAACAACCGTAATCTCGGCACATTCGTCACCGATGTGAAAAACTCTTTCCATATAGCCGAAAAACTCCGGCAGATACCGGCCACAGCCCAGGATTCTTCCGACAGCCCAAGCCTGCCGCTACTTGTTTCGGAAAGCGGAATTTCACATCCCGAAACCATTTGCCGGCTGCGCGCTGCAGGCTTCCGCGGCTTCCTTATCGGAGAAACCTTTATGAAAACCCGCCGGCCGGAAGATGCATTAAAAGATTTCATTTCTCCACTCCGTTCCTGAAAATGAAGTATTAATTACATAAATCATTAAAAAAATGGCTCCTCTTATCATAAAAGTATGTGGCATGACCGAAGCGGAAAATATCCGCAATGTAGAGCAACTGGATGTAGATATGATAGGCTTTATCTTCTATCCCAAGTCTCCCCGTTGCCTGTGCGAGATACCGGCATATCTTCCGGTTCGCGCAAAGCGCGTGGGAGTCTTCGTCAATGAAAGCAAGGAAACTATCCTGATGTATGCCGACCGTTTTGCGCTGGACTACATTCAGCTTCATGGCAACGAGTCGCCCGGATATTGCCGTTCCTTACGCAGCAGCGGTCTGCACCTTATCAAGGCTTTTTCCATTTCACAGTCAAAAGACCTGGCAACCGTTTCCGACTACAAGGGATTATGCGATTATTACCTCTTTGATGCCAAAACATCACTGTATGGCGGCTCCGGCAACCAGTTCGACTGGAACCTGCTGCACCGTTACAGCGGAATGACGCCTTTTCTGCTCAGCGGCGGAATCAACCCTTACAGCGTTAAAGCCATCAGGGAGTTTCATCACCCCAAACTAGCCGGCATCGACATCAACAGCCGCTTTGAAACGGCTCCGGGAAACAAAGATGTAGAACGCATCGGAAAATTCCTCCAGGCAATAAGAACCGGTGAAACTGCTGGCTGACGGCATAACCGCCGACCGGCAGATAACGTAACTGTCATCAATAAATCTGTAATAACAAACTCACTATGAATCGTATCAACCAACTCTTCCAAGACAGCCCCAAAAACCTGCTGTCTGTCTACTTTTGTGCCGGCTTCCCCACGCTCAACAGCACAGCCGATGTAATCCGTACACTCGAAAAGAACGGAGTGAATATGATAGAAATCGGCATTCCCTTCAGCGATCCGATGGCAGACGGCATCGTCATTCAAGATGCCGCCACCCGCGCCCTGCGCAACGGAATGTCTCTCCGCATCCTCTTTGAGCAGTTGCAAGACATCCGCCGGGATGTCCGTATCCCGTTGATATTAATGGGCTATCTCAATCCGATTATGCACTTCGGCTTTGAGGCTTTCTGCCGGAAATGTACGGAATGCGGCATTGACGGCGTAATCATCCCCGACCTGCCTTTCAGGGAATACGAAGAAAATTATAAGGCCGTCGCACAGAAATACGACATCCGGGTCATCATGCTCATCACCCCCGAAACCAGCGAGAAACGCATCCGCGAAATAGATGCCCATACCGACGGATTCATCTATATGGTATCATCAGCAGCCACCACCGGCGCGCAGAAAGATTTCGACGCCCGGAAACAAGTCTATTTCAAGAAGATTCAAGATATGAACCTGCGCAATCCACGCATGGTAGGTTTCGGCATCAGTAACCGGCAGACGTTCGATACAGCCTGCTCCCATGCGTCCGGAGCCATTATCGGAAGCCGCTTCGTTACCCTGCTCGACGAATACAAAGGAAACGCACAAAAAGCCATCTCACATCTGAAAGAAGATTTAGGTAAAAACGGTAAAGCGGCAGGAGAGTAAGACAACTTAAATTCCATTTTTTACGTATCTCTGTGAATAATACGAAGATAAGCTACATTTCAACATAAAAAATGGACAAGTTCATTTTATTCTGTTATCGGTTTACATTATCTTTGTGCCCGAAAAAAAGAAAAAAGAGATATTTATGAAAGCAGATTATCCTTCCGTTCTCTTGATTTACACGGGCGGAACTATCGGAATGATAGAAAATCCGGAAACAGGTGCACTGGAAAATTTCAATTTCGCCCACCTGCTCAAACATGTTCCCGAATTGAAGCGCTTCAACTATCACATCTCGTCCTATCAGTTCGATCCGCCTATCGACTCCTCTGACATGGAACCTTCCCTGTGGGCCAAAATTGTCGCGATTATAAATGACAACTACGAAAACTTCGACGGCTTTGTCATCCTGCACGGAACCGACACTATGGCATATACGGCATCGGCACTCAGCTTCATGCTCGAAAACCTTGCAAAGCCTGTTATCCTTACCGGTTCGCAGCTACCCATCGGGACATTGCGCACGGACGGAAAAGAAAATCTGATTACTTCCATCGAAATAGCTGCCGCCAAACGTCCGGACGGTACAGCCCTTGTCCCCGAAGTGTGCATCTTCTTTGAAAATGAACTGATGCGCGGCAACCGGACTACCAAAATCAATGCCGAAAATTTCAACGCTTTCCGCTCTTTCAATTACCCCGCTCTGGCAAAAGCAGGAATCCATATCCGTTACAACGAACACATCATCCGTCGCCCCGACCCTGCACGACCGATGAAGCCGCATTATCTTTTCGACACCAATGTCGTAGTCCTCACCTTGTTTCCGGGTATTCAGGAAAGCATCATCGATTCTGTACTTCACGTTCCGGGATTGAAAGCAGTGGTTCTCAAGACATTCGGTTCCGGCAATGCACCGCAAAAGGACTGGTTCATCCGGCAACTGAAGGACGCAACAGAACGAGGCATCGTCATTGTCAACATTACCCAATGCCAAAGCGGCGGTGTTGAGATGGGACGCTACGAAACCGGATTGCATCTGCTCGAAGCCGGCGTTATCAGCGGCTACGACAGTACGCCCGAATGCGCTGTTACCAAACTCATGTTCCTGCTCGGGCACGGACTGAGCCAGGCGGAAATCCGTCGCCGGATGAATTCGGATTTGGCAGGGGAAATTACCAAAGAGTAATTTCCTCTTTTTTTTCCTCTTTACTCCCTTTCAGACTTCTCCTTTTTATTCGCTCCGGACAATATTTACAAGTTTTCAAAAAACGGGTAAATGGTCGGATTCAGCAAAATATTCGCCTTGTTTTATCAAAAAAGACAACATTCGCAAGTAACAATCCGAATATTATGGCTATCTTTGCGGCATATTCAATTAAAAGTTGATTATTTTATTCAACAAGCAAACAAAACATAAAAACATTATAGATCAGCCTATGGAATTATTCTACCGTTTTTCAGTTGTGGTAGCCATTGTCAGCACTTTGGCACTTTCCAGTTGTACGGATGATGTGTACGATCCTGAAAGGGGCATTCAGACAAAACCGAAAGAAAATCCCTTAGGAGAAGACTTTACCGCCCCCGATGGTTTTGACTGGTCCATGGTCAACACCGTAAATCTGAATGTTGAGATAAACGATGAATCTGACGGGCGATATAAGTATCTTATTGAAATCTTTACCGCCAACCCGATATCCGACATAAGCGCTGTCCCCATTGCGGTGGGCACTGCCAACAAGAACGGAAATTACAACGCGGAAATCAACGTCTCCAAAGCCGCAACAAGACTGTTTATCCGTCAAACCGATCCCAAGCAACGCAAAGAAGTATACGAATACAGTATCCCTGAAAACGGAGGTATATTGGAATGCAAACTGTACAATGTTTCAACCGGTACAAGAACAAGAGCCGCAAACAAGACTGCCGGTAATTCCCACTCGGCATTCGAAGCGGCACAGGCAGCCAGCATAACGGAAATCGCCGATAAAGAATATAAGGAAGCGGAAGTGATACCAGCCGTTCCAAGTGTATCGGATGGTTACATTGACCCTTGGAATACAGGCACACTTGCCAACGGAGCGAAGTATATCATAGGAAAAGAATACACATCGGATTCTCCTTATACCATCCAGCTAAAAACAAACAGCGGCAGAGCAACTGTATTCGTACAGGGCGTCTGGAAATTAAGCGGTTGGAGCAGCCTTAATTCAAACCTCGATATATATGTAATGGGTGGAGGCAGAATCATTGCAAATAATCTCACCATCGGTAATGAAAACACCCTTACCCTGCAACATGACGGCAGCCTCGAATGCACTTCTCTCAGTTTAGGATGTCCTACCAAGAATTTCGGTACAATTTCAACCAATGGAAGCCTGACAATGAATCTTGGCAAGCAACCGGAACTATTCAACGCAGGAAAAATCGAAGTCGCCGACAAAATCACCATCAACGGCAGCAACGTCATCAATCACGGCACATTAAACGCTCATGAACTCAACTTCATCGATGCCAGGATTTTGAATAAGACCGACTTAAACAGTGCTACGAATATAAAACTCAATGGCGGCAGGCTATTCAATTACGGCAGTGTCAGATTCGATGAAACTGACGGTAAGACAAGAACCAACAACTCCACCGCAACCGTCATCATCAACCATTATGAGGCCCGGATAAGCGGTTATGAAATAGAGGGTGGCCTGTCTGTGTACAACGATGGCTTCATCGAAACATCTAAATTTACAAACTCATCGTCCGATGTCCTATACAACAGTTGCACCGTTATTGTGAAAAAGGAATTCAAGTTCAGAAACGTAACATTAAACAAGGGGGCCATTACCGCCGGCCGTGCCAACGAAACTGACACAGAGTGGCTGCCTGTACCCGAAATAGAAAGCCAGACCGACGCCAAATTCACGCTGATAGACGGCTCCATGATTAAAGCCAGAGAGTTCGAAGTAAAACGCGGTGACGTCATTTTCCAGGCAGTGAATGTCACCAACAATGACAAGTCAATGATTAAGGCCGAAAAAATTAAATTCGAAGAGCCCACCAACGTCCAATTATTAAGCAACAATCTGGTCATAGAAGGAAAAATAGAGGGTCTGAGCCAGTATCACCCGTTTAAGAAGAACGAAAGCGTCAATACCGGTTATGATGAATCCAAATACACCATCGAGACTTGTGGCGGAATCTATGACGAAGGCAATAAGGGTGAAGAAGAGAAAGACCCCGACTTCCCCATCGAAATCAAAGACAGCGACGTGTATACGTTTGCTTTTGAGGACAATTGGCCTGCATATGGCGATTTTGACATGAACGACCTTGTAATCGTAATGTCCGGAAAAAAACTGCAAGTAGATAAAAACGGTATAGTGACACGCCTCAGAATGACTCTTGAACTGCGAGCCGCAGGTGCAGCCAAGACATTGGGGGCCGGTATCCGCTTCACTAAACTCTCTCAAGATATAAAGCCCGACAAGTTCAGAACCAATGGAAAAGACGTATCATTCGAGAATAAGCAAAGCATCCCCACTTATCTCCTCTTCAGTGATGCATGCACCGAATTGTGGGGAAGTCAGTATACCGATACTGAAAAGCGTATCAACACCCTTGAAAACGGTCCGTTCAAAAAAGATACCAAGGAATATAACATCATCATGGAATTTCCCGTCTCCGCCAATGTAAAGCCGGAAGACCTGAACATCAACAATATTGATATTTTCGCCATCACAGCTCCCTCCACAACCCAAAGGAGGCGTACGGAAGTACACGTAGCGGGCTTTGCTCCGACAGACTTGGGCGGTACTCATTACTTCAATAGCGGTAATGACGACTCATCCGTTGCCGAAAACAGATACTATCTCAGCAAAGAAAACCTTGCCTGGGCTGTTGTAATCCCTCAAGAATTTGCATGGCCTTTTGAGAACAGAAACGTCACTATGGTATATGACAAGTTCCGGTCGTGGATTACCACCGGCGGACAACAAGACAACAACTGGTATCAGTCACACAACAAAGACGTATATCCTATTGAAAATTTGACTCCGCTCAATAGAGACTGAAATATGGCCAATCTATACGGCAACCCGAAAAACGTGAAGAAATACACCGGCAAACATATTCTCACGTTTTTTCTCATTTTGCGTTAAAGCAGGTTAGCAAATATTCATTGTCGTCAGTAAGCGGGCGAGTTCAATAAAACAACAGTTTTTTTTATTACTGCATAGTAAACAAACAAAGCAACAACGCTATAATAAACAGAACAATGAAAAAAATCTTACTGGTTGATGACAAAGCCACCATAGGCCGCGTACTCAAGATTTATTTAAGGACAGAATACGACCTGGAATATTTTGAAAGCCCTCTAAAGGCTCTTGAGTGGCTTAACGAAGGCAATGTCCCCGACCTTATCATCTCCGACATTCACATGCCCCACATGCGCGGCAATGAATTCCTGTACTATCTGAAAGGGAACGAGCTGTTCAAACATATCCCCGTAGTGATGCTCTCCAGTGAGGAAAGTACCGTCGAACGCATCCAGTTGCTCGAAGCCGGAGCGGCAGACTACATACTCAAGCCATTCAACCCGTTGGAACTCAGGGCACGCATCAAGAAATACATCTGAAAAAGAACTGAAAGGAAGATATGCTATATTATATCTACATAGGAAACAGCCAGACTGCCATCGACCACCTGAGCAAGGTTACCAATGGCATGTTCGTTACTGTCTCCGGTGCCCGTAAAGCTGCCAAAATCATAGACGGCATCCGCGAACGGTATAACACATCCATCCTTTACGAGCAAACCGACACGGAAAAGGATTGCCTTGACATCACCTGCCTCCACAAGAGGTTTCCACGCGTATACATAATACTTATCACCGAAGGATTGCCGGCAGAAGCCCGCAAAGCCTATCTGCAGGCAGGCGTCAATAATACACTGCCGCCACAAGCCGATGAAACGAGCATCCACCGAATGACCCAGTTCCTACAAGTGCGTCAAAAGCATAAAATGCAGGAATTCAGCCAAAGCCACCGAAAGATGCTTAACACATTTCATCTGCCCGCATGGAAACGTGCGTTCGACATTTTGTTTGCCATATGCGCCCTGATAATACTATCTCCGTTACTTATCGGCACTGCCATTGCCATCCGTCTCGAAAGTAAGGGTAAAGTCATCTATAAGTCGCAACGTGTAGGCAGTAACTACCGGATATTCAACTTCCTGAAGTTCCGCTCCATGTACACCAATGCGGACAAGAAGCTGAAGGAACTCAATGCCCTCAACCAGTACAAAATGGAAGAAGAAGCGGCAGACGATACCCCCGACATCCGGTTCGACGACCTCACAGGCTCTTCCGATGAAGAAGCTAACTTACTGATTTCTGATGATTTCATTATACCGGAAAAAGATTTTTTCCGGCAAAAGGCCCAATCCAAAGAAAGCCCGTTTGTCAAGATAGAAAACGATCCGCGCGTCACACGCATCGGCCGTTTCATCCGTAAATACAGCATTGACGAACTTCCGCAACTATTCAACGTCCTGAAAGGCGATATGAGCATCGTAGGCAACCGTCCGCTTCCGCTCTATGAGGCCGAACTGCTGACCAGCGACGCATACATAGACCGCTTCATGGCTCCTTCCGGACTGACCGGGCTCTGGCAAGTGGAAAAGCGTGGCGGAGCCGGTAAGATGTCGGCGGAAGAACGAAAGCAACTGGATATTAAATATGCACAAGAATTCTGTTTCCGGCTGGACATGAAGATACTTCTAAAAACGTTCACCGCTTTTGTACAGAAAGAGAACGTGTAAGTATTAAAACTAAAAAAAAAACAAACAGACAAATGATAAAAGCCCATACACATCCCCTATTATATCTCTGTGCAGCTACATTTATTCTGTTCCTGTTGCCCCAGTCCATCCATGCCCAGACGGACATGACCCGTGAAGAGCGCATCAAAATTCTGGAGGCACTGAAAGAAAGCGATGCCATTCTGGAGAAGAGTATCTCAGGAAGCCAGCTACCGGAAACGCAACACTATATCGAAGGTTTTGATCTGCCGCCCCTTTCCGTATTTATGGATGCCGTCATAGAAAACGCCACTGTAAAGCGGGCACACTCCCAGGTAGAGCAGGTAAAGAACCAATACCGCATAGAAAAAAGAAACTGGTGGAACTACTTCCGGCTGAACGGAAATTATGCATACGGGCGTTACAACGTATTGAACGACAACAGCGATTCTTACAACGACTGGTATCAGTCCACCACAGCCAGTTCCCGGTACACCTTCAACGTAGGAGCCAGCTTCAGTGTAGGTCTCGGCGATTTATTCAACCGTCCGCTCCGGCTGAAGAACTATCGTTACAACATCGAGCAGCTTCAATACACGCAGGAAGAAGTAATGGAAGAACGGCGGCTCAAAGTGCTGGAAGCATATAACAATGTGACGGCGCAACTGGCAACCATCAAAGCCAAAGCGGAGAATGCCGCCCTCTACAACGCTCAGATGAAAATCTCGGAGAACAATTTTATACAAGGTAAAATAGACATCATCTCTCTTTCACTGGAGCGGGCGCGCCGTTCCGGAGCGGTGACTTCCTATGCCGAAGCACGCGTTTCGCTGCATAACGCCATCATTTTACTTGAGATGCTGACAAATGTAAAAATAATCAAAGGGAAATAAAATCTTATGGATATAATACAGTTTATAGCACAATTCTTCTACCGCATCCGTTACTGGCTGTTGTGGGGTGGATTTATTGTCACAGCACTGGTGGCGTACTTCACCCAGTTCCTGCCGTTCAGCTATACTGTAAACAGCAATATCTATGCCGGTGTAACCAATGTTACCAATATTGACGGCAGTAAGATTGAAAACATCAGCAGCACTTTCGACAATCTCATCAACATAGCCAAGTCCAAAAGCACATTGGAGAAGGTCTCTCTCCGCTTGCTTGCCACGAACCTTGTATATGGCGAGGAGTGGCAGGATAATATGTACATCCAGGCAAAGCACTACCGCCAACTCCTGCAGCATACACCCAAAGAAGTGCTGGCTTTGGTAGACCGTTCCTCGTTGGACAAAACCGTCGGGAACCTGCAAGCATACCGTCAGGAAAGTGCCGCCAACTTTGTATACTCCATGTTCAGCCGTCCTACGGAGTTTTACAGTTTCCACGCACTCGAGCAGATAACCGTGAAACGTTTGGGCACAAGTGACCTGATAAGTTTCACCTACACAAGTCCCGACCCGGGTATCACCCAAAACACCATCAAGATTTTAGAGGACGAACTTATCAAAGCATACGAAATACTCCGTTTCAGCGCCACGAACAGTGCCATCGCTTACTTTGAGGAGCAAGTAAGACTTGCCAAAACCAACCTTAACAAAGAAGAAGACAACCTGATGCACTATAATGTAGAGCATTCGGTAATCAACTACGACAATCAGAGTAAAGAGCTGGCGGTAACCAAATACAATCTGGACGACCGTGAGGAACTTGCCCAACGAACCTACAAAAGTGCCGTGGCTCTCCGTCGGATGCTGGAAGATAAAATGGACATCCGCGCCAAGATTATACGCGATAACACGAAGCTGCTCAAAGAACTTGAAAAAGTTACGGAACTGAACCAGAATATCCTGGAGCAGGAAATCTTTTCAACGGATACGGAACTAAAAGACAACGAACAGTTGCAACGGAACAAAACCGATTTGCAAAGCTCGGAAGACAGAATCAGCCACATTTCCGACAATCTCAACGAATACAATTTCACCAAAGAGGGTGTCGGTATCGATAATATGGTAACAGAATGGCTGATGGCATGTATCAACGAGGCAAAGACAAAGGCCGAACTGAAAGTCCTTCAGGAACGCCGGAACGACATCCTGAACCAATATCGGGAATTTGCTCCAGTGGGCACTCAAGTAAAACGTAAGGAGCGTGCCATCGGCATAGCCGAAGACACCTACCGTGAACAGCTCCGCGGACTGTCCGAAGCGCGGCTCCGCCTGCAGAACATAAAAATGACCACTGCCAACCTGCAAATCATCGCTCCACCCGAGTTCCCGCTTACCGACAACGGCCGTAAGCGCCTGCTCTACGTCGTGGCTGCTCTGATTGGCAGTTTGATATTCATTACTTTCTACTTCCTCATCATTGAACTGACAGACCGCACGCTACGGGATGCCGAACGCAGTCACCGCCTTAGCGGCCTTCCCGTCATCGCCGCATTCAACGGTATCAGCAACCTGAAGTTCCGAGGATTCCTGAAAGTATGCAACCGCCGTGCCGCCGCCTATTCCTGCCATCAGCTCGACAGGTATCTGGCAACAGGACGCCCTACCGTCATCAACCTGCTCAGTATGGAAGAGCGGGAAGGTAAAAGTTTTCTGGCCAAATATTTTGCCGACCATTGGGCTTCCGTGGGACTCCGCACCCGTATCGTAAAACACGATGTCGATTTTGAGACCAACGACAAGAAATATGTCCGGGCACAACAACTATCCGATTTCTGGCAACTGAACTCCGCCGAGCAGATACCGGACATCATTCTTGTGGAATACCCGTCCATAAGCACTGCCAGCCTGCCTTTGACCGTACTGAAACAAGCCGATGTCAACCTGCTCATAGCCAACGCCTGCCGTTTATGGGGCAAAAACGATGATATCAACCTGAAATCCATTAAAGAAATGCTGGGTGACACTCCGTTATCACTTTATCTCAACAATGCCGACCGTGAAGTCGTGGAATCGTTCACCGGCGAATTACCGCCCAAGACACCTCTCCACAGCTTCGTCAGCCGATTGTCCCAACTGGGACTGACCGCTAAAAAAGCTGCTGTAAAATGAGTATCAAGCGAAGTTACATATCATCTCCCGCCTTAACCTTTGCCATACTCTGCATCGGTTTAGGATGTATCGTCGCAGCTACTTTGAAGCAAAATTTAGCGATAGCAGGACTGGTGGCGGCACTGCCCGCCCTCTTGTGTATTCTGATTTTTCATCTTCGCAAACCGGAACGCTTCCTATTCCTGCTATTCATTTTCAATTATTTCTTCACCCCATTGGCGCGTTACAGCCGGCAGGACGGACTCAGCATACTGTCGGACATCATCTGGTGGAGCGTGCTTCTCATCGTCATCGTCCAGACGGCGCTGCACTACCGTTTTCCCTGGAAACAGGCCGTCAACATTCTCACCATAGGGGGTGCCGTACTGGCGGTGTACTGCCTTATGGAAGTCGTCAACCCCACCGCATCCCTGGAAGCATGGATTTATTCCAGGGGATTCATTTACAATACGTTTCTCGTGTCTCTAATCACGGTGCTGCTGGCAACATCCTATAAACAAATCAGCCGGCTGATATTCCTGTTCTCCATACTTACGCTCATCGCCATACTGAAAGGCCTCTGTCAGAAATTCATCGGTTTCGACGCCGTCGAATACAATGCCATGATGGAAAGCGGCATGTACAAGACGCACTTGCTGCCCCAGATCACCCGCTACTTCTCCATCTTTACCGATGCAGGGAATTACGGTTCCAACATGGGATTCACCTGCGCGTTGTTCGGTATTGCCGGCTTGTTCTGCAAGAAGTCCAGCCTGAAAGTATATTACTTTTCCATCTCCACACTCTCATTATACTCGATGTTCATTACAGGTACCCGAGGAGCTATCGTAGTGCCCCTGGGCAGTCTGTTGCTTTTTGCGCTTATCAGCAAGAACATCAAACTGATGAGTGCTGCCGCAGTGGGAGGAATTTGCATCTATGTTTTCTTCGCATTTACATACGTAGGAGAAAGCAACTACATGATACGGCGCATGCGCACGGCATTCCGTCCCAATAAAGACGCATCCTATCTGGTAAGAAAGCAGAACCAGAAAAAGCTGGCGGAGTATCTCAGGAACAGACCGTTCGGCGAGGGGCTCGGCCTGGGCGGTGTGGAAGCCCGGAGATTCGGAAGCAGGCTGACAACCACCATCCCCAACGACTCCACCTACGTCAAGATATGGACGGAAACGGGCGTTGTGGGCATTCTCCTTTACCTGCTGATTTATGCGGGCAGCCTGCTATGGGGATGCTACTGCATCATGTTCAAAATAAGGAATGACGAGCTGCGCCACCTGCTCACCGCACTTGCCTGCGGCATATTCGGCATGATGCTCAGCGCCTACGGGAACGCATTCTTCACCCAGTTCCCCACCGGCATTATGATGATTATGTTCCTGGGCATACTGATGAACGGAAAATATATAGACGAACGTCTGACGATTGAAAAACAGCAGGCATTATTAACCACAACTAAAAAAGATTCGATGCTATGATGTCCAACATTTTTAACATATTCAGCATAGACTGGTGGATGGATGAGAGCAACAATGCGCTACAAATGACAGATTCCGTCCTATTCCTGCTGCTGGCTATTCCGGTAGCCTACCTGTTTCTCTGCGCACTCTTCTCGCTCGGAAAGTACAAGAACCCTTATCCGGCGGCAGCCGTACAGCACCGTTTCTTAGTGCTTTTTACCGTATTGCGCAACGGGAAAGAAGTAATTGAATCCGTCAACCGCTTTCTGGACACCCAGCAATACCCGCGCGACAAATACGACGTTGCCGTAGCAGCCACCCAACTGCCCGAAGAAGACCTTGTCGCTCTGTTGCAAATGCCCGTAAACATCGTAGTGCCCGACAAGGAATACTGCACCAAAGTCTACGCCATCCAGCAGGTTATGGAACGCTACGCTCCCGATGAATACGACCTGATTGTCATCTTCAATTCCGACAACCATATCGTGCCGAACGCCCTCAGCATGTTCAACAACGCCTACTACTCCGGTTGCGATTCCATCCAGGCACACCGCATAGCGGAGAACCTGAATACCAGCATCGCTGTTCTCAATGCCACCAGCGAAGAAATCAACAACAACCTTTTCCGTCTGGCACATACCCGTATGGGCTTTTCCTCGGCTCTCATAGGTTCGGCAATGGCATTCGATTTCGCCATGTTCCACGAACGTGCTCCCAAGCTGAAAGGCTCCGATATAAGCAAGGCGATGGAAACCGTACTGCTGGAACAGAACATCTACACCGAATATCTGGCGGAAGTGGTATGTTACAGCAAGAAAGAAGATAATGCAGACGGCTACCAGACGCAACGCATCAGCTGGATCCGTTCGCAATATACCAGCACATTCTTTGCGCTGAGATATCTCCCGCTGGTATTACTGAAAGGTGAATGGGATTACGCCCTCAAACTTTTTCAGTGGCTGATGCCTTCCCGTTTCCTGCTTATCGCACTAATTCTGCTATGCACGGCAGGCATCACCCTGCTGAACTGGACCTGGGCCCCCAAATGGTACGTACTGCTTGCAACACTTATCCTCACCTTCCTCATGGCACTGCCCGAAGGAGAAGTCAGCCGCCGTCTCCGCAAAGCCATCTGGGCGCTCCCGGTACTTATGTTTACAGCCGTATTCAGCCATATAAAACGGTTCTTCTATAAAAAGAAATAAGGAGTACACAGCATGAAGATAGCCATAGAAGCCCAACGGATTTTCCGTCCCGACAAGCACGGCATGGATTTCGTAGCACTGGAAACCATCCGCGAATTGCAGAAACGGAACGACGGCAATGAATACTACATTATCGTGGCTCCGGGCAAAGACCATTGCCTGGAAGAATCTGCCAACCTCTCCATTGTGGAAGTGGCGTGTCCCACCTACCCGCTTTGGGAACAGATAGCCCTGCCGCTGGCGGTGAAACGTTTAGGGGCGGACCTGCTGCATTGCACGTCCAACACAGCCCCGCTCTGCTGTCCGATTCCGCTGGTGCTGACACTCCACGACATCATCTATCTGGAACCCCGCCAACAGCGCAGTCCCTCGCTTTATCAGGAAATGGGCCGGCACTACCGCCGCCTCACCGTACCACGGATTCTGAAGAAATGCCGGAAAATCATTACCGTTTCGCACTTCGAACGCAACCGCATCCGCGAAGCCCTGAACATTCCTGCCGACCGCATCACAACCATCTACAACGGCTATAGCAGACATTTCCGTCCGATGGACGACATAGACATGCAGATAGTAAACCGCTACATCCCCCAAAAAGACTTCCTGTTCTTCCTGGGAAACACGGACCCTAAAAAGAATACGGCGCGGGTGCTGAAAGCCTACAGCCTTTATCTGGAAAAATCATCCGTAAGGCGTCCGCTACTCATCGCAGACCTCAACGAAACCTATATAGACAGGCTGCTGCAACAGGAAAACATCAGTAACCGCCTGAAACGGCACCTATTCTATCCCGGCTATATCCACAACGCCGACCTCGCCACACTGTACAATGCAGCATTCACTTTCCTCTACCCCTCGCTGCGCGAGAGTTTCGGCATCCCTCTGGTGGAAGCTATGGCTTGCGGCACTCCCGTCATTACGGGAAACACCTCTTCCATGCCCGAAATAGGCGGTCCGGACATACTTGCCGCAGACCCCTGTCGGCCGGAAGAAATAGCCGGTGCAGTGCTGCGTCTCGAAAATGAAGACGCGCTCTATCGGCAGCAACGGGAATACGGACTGCTGCGTGCCCGGCAATTCTCGTGGAAAAAGACAGCCGATGAGCTGATTCAGGTATATCAATCACTCGACATATAAATGACCTCCGCCCATGAAAACCCTTTTTCTTGTCTTTTACGGATTTCAGGAATACAACGGTATCAGTAAGAAAATCAGATACCAGGCGGACGCCCTCAGGCTATGCGGGGCAGATGTACGCACCTGCCACTACGAGGTTGGCAACGACGGCAGCCGGAAGTGGATGATAGACGAAGATGTGCTTGCCGATTTGGGCAAAGGAATACCCGCCAAAATAAAAAAACGGCTGTCGTTCGCCCCTATCCTGCAATACGTTCGCCGGGAAGGCATACAATGCGTATATATCCGCTCCTATCACAACGCCAATCCCTTTACCATACACTTCGTGAGGATGCTGAAAAAGCAGGGTGTAAGAGTGCTGCTGGAGATACCCACATATCCCTATGACCACGAATATTCTTCCGGCATGGAGAAAGTACAGTTGTACACGGACAAGCTGTTCCGCCATGCGTTCTGCAGGTACGTCGATTTCATTGTAACCTTCTCCAGCGATGACCGGATATTCGGTCGCCCCACCATCCGCATATCCAACGGAATAGATTTCGCCCGCATCCCCCTGCGCTCTCCCCGGCACGGCACGAGCAAGGAACTCCACCTGATAGGAGTTGCCGAAATCCACTTCTGGCATGGTTTCGACCGGTTGCTGAAAGGCCTGGGAGCATATTACGGCAACAACCCCGAATATAAAGTCTATTTCCATCTGATAGGCAAACCGAGCGGCAGGCGGGAAGAGAAAGACATTGCAACACTCATCCGCCGGTACTGCTTGCAGCCGTTCGTCACCCTGTACGGAGCAAAGCATGGCGAGGAGTTGGACGCGCTTTTCAACCGGGCAGACTTTGCCATAGGCAGTCTGGCACGGCATCGCAGCGGCATATACAACATCAAGACCCTGAAAAACAGGGAATATGCGGCGCGCGGGTTCGGCTTCGTCTACTCCGAAACGGACGATGATTTCGACCGCATGCCCTACACGCTGAAAGTGCCCGCCGACGAAAGTCCCGTCAGCATCCCCGCCTTGATAGAGTTCTGCCAGCACATGACCGTGACGCCGCGGGAAATAAGAGATTCCATCCGACACCTTTCTTGGGAAGAACAGATGAAAAAAGTGTATGAACAGATTGTCCGAATAAAAAAGTAAAATACCATGCCCGAAGTTTCCGTTATCATCCCCATATACAACACGGCTGCCTACCTGCGCAAGGCGCTGGACAGCATTTGCGACCAGACCCTGAAAGAGCTGGAGATAATCCTTATCGACGACGGCTCTACCGACGGAAGCCGCGGCATCATCGAAGAATACGCGAAACGCGACGCAAGAATCCGGTGGTACGCGCAGCCCAACCAGGGATTATCCGTTGCACGCAACCGAGGATTGCTGCATGCTACCGGCAAGTACATATATTTTATGGACAGTGACGACATATTGGATACGCAAGCCCTCCGGCACTGCCATGATTTGTGCGAGAAAAGAGAACTGGACTTCATCTTCTTCGATGCAAAACCGCTGACGGAGTCGGCTGACAGCCAGAATATTCCCAATTATGACAGAAAAGGGAAAATAGACGAATCCGTACATTCCGGCATGGAATTGCTGGATTATGAGCTGAGCAACCGCCTGTTCCTCACTCCCGTTTACCTGTGCATGGTCAATCGCCTGTTCCTGAAAAAATGCTTCACTTGCTTTCATCCCGGCATTATCCACGAAGACCATTCTTTTGCCATGATGATTTATCTGAATGCACAAAGAGTATGCTACGTTCCCAAGGCTTTCTTCGGGCGAAGAATACGTCCCCACTCCATTATGACCAATCGCTTCGGAATGCGCAACATCGAGGGATACACCACCGTATGTACCCAAATGCAGGCACTCGGGCAAGAACATCCCGAATGGAAAACGGTCATCCGCAAATACCTGTCCTACACCCTGAACGATGTAATCTGGGCGGGACACCGGATGTCGCTGCTTGAAAAAACAGAAACCGCCTGCCGCTTCAGACGCCTGCGGCTCGGAAAATATGTAAGCTTCAGAAACTGGGCTGTGTTCTGGCTGAAGAAAAAATAGGAAAAGACCATGAAAGCGCTTGTTTCCATCATCACCGTCAACTATAACGGGCTGCGCGATACCTGCGAAATGATAGACTCTTTCCGCAACCACGAAACCTATCCGCACTACGAAATCATCGTTGTGGACAACGGTTCACGCCTGCCCGAAGCGGAAGAAATACAGGAACGATACAGGGGTAACCTCGTACCGGACGGCTCCTTATCAGGCAGCCCTGCATCGGACAACCCCGCCTCCTTTCCTCCCGTCAAAGTGGTGCGGAACATCAACAACGGATTTGCCGGCGGCAACAATGCCGGACTGAAAGCCGCTGGAGGAGATTATCTCTTTTTCATCAACAACGACACCCTCATCAAAGAACCGGTACTGGAGGCGTTGGTACGACGCATGGAGTGCGACCCGCAACGCAACGGCGGCGTATCGCCCATGTTGAAATTCGCCGCTTGTCCGGACATCCTGCAATATGCAGGCTTCACTCCTCTAAGTTCCCTTACACTGCGCAACACATCCATCGGATTCATGCAACAGGACGGCCCGCGCTTCCGTACTCCCTGCGAAACCGCCTCATTGCACGGAGCCGCCATGATGGTAAGCCGGCAGGCGCTACAGGATGCAGGCCCCATGAGCGAAATATATTTCCTTTTTTACGAAGAGCTGGACTGGTCTGCACAGCTTAGAAAAGCCGGTTACCGCCTATGGTACGAACCTGCTGCCGTAGTCTACCACAAAGAGAGCATGACAGCGAAGCGAGGCAGTCCGATGCGGGAGTTCTACCTGTCGCGCGCCCGCGTGCTCTTCGCCCGCCGGAATCTGCAAGGCATCAGGAAATACCTGTCTTGCACCTACCTCTGCATCCTCGCCGCTCCTAAAAAAGCGGCCGTATATCTGCTGCACGGACAAGGGACACTTGCCAAGGCAACGCTATGCGGCACTTATCGGGGAATGTTCGTTCAGTACCGATAAAAGTTTATCCCCATTAAACTCATAGTTTATTAGGAATAAACTTCCGGTTCAATAGGAATAAACTTTCAGTTTAATGGGGATAAATTATAATAAACTCCACATGTATGCATTCTATTTACGCCGCAAACGCTTCACCAGCGAACGCATCCCTGCCGAACAGCAATAGAAGCTGCTGCACAATATCAGCAGAAATACCAGAGAGGAGACCAGCGCATATACAATCCACATGCCATATCCCCGGGACGGCTCCGCCAACGGAAGGAAACAAAGTACCGCATCCGTCAGCCCCCATGAAAGAACGACAAGCAGCAGATACCGGAATATATTTTTCCAATATGACTTCACGGACATTTTAAACCCCTCTTTGTAAAGGAAATAAGGCTTCCAGATACTGATAACGGTTATCGAACTGGCTATATCTCCCAGCAATACTCCCGGAAGTCCCCACAAATAGCCGCCTGCCAATGCCACCGCTACTGTTATCGCCAGTGTGGCAACCGGCGCCCATGTGTCGTGAAACAGTCCGTAACCGAAAATGAACTGGTCGTTCGTACCCCTGAACTGACTGATAAAGAAGTTGGTAAGAATCACAATCAAGACAGAACGGGGCAGTATGTACTCCTCGCCCAGCCACACCGTAATGAACGGGTCCATCAGATGATACAACGCGAACGTCAGAAACGAAGCTATCAAAAAGCGCAATGAGCTTAACTCCCAAAATACCTGCTGGATACGCTTCATATCCCCCTCGGCTATCAGGCTGCCCACCCCTGCGCCGGTACTGCCCAGAAAGTTATCGACCAACTGATTCAGCTTGGTGAGTAGCAGCATATAGTTACCGTAATACGCCACCAGTTTCAATGAAGTAAATGCGTAGACCAGAAAAGGCAAAAGCTGCGTTCTGCCCATTCCCGCCAGCTTATGTACAAACATCTGACGGGCTTTACGCACAATAATCCTATTCTCCGGATATTTCAGTCTGCCTTCCGACACACTGCACTTCAGCCACGGATATACCCGGTTTATCTTCCAGTTCAGTATGAACGAATACAAAATGCCGAATGTCAGTTCAATGGCTATCCACAGATAAAGACTGCCCACGTAGCATACCAATGCTATTTGCAGGAGAATTTTGACGATATTGGCCGTTTGAAAATAAACGGTGACTACATAGTTGCGCTGGTCGGCGCCCAGCAGGGTTTGCCGGTAATTAACAAAATAACTGATGAGAGTGGAAGTCAAAAATGCAAAATAAGCAAAATAGATTACTCCGAGGCGAATGCCGGCTTCGGCGAATATATAGGGCAGGAAGCAGGCCAAAAGCAGTCCCGCACCCAAAATCAGCAGTCCTACGTTACGATAGAGATAAGCCAGTACCGAAACAATCTCCTTTATCCTGTCCCGATTTCCGTCGAAAATCGGTTTGTAAAGCACATAGCCGATGGAAGCTCCGATGCCCAGCTCCGCCAGATTGAGAAAGCCAAGCAGGTTCTGCATCGTACTCGTCAGCCCGACAAAGTCCGCCCCCAGTTTCTCAAGAAATATCTTCCTGGAGAAAAAGGAGATGAAAAGGGTGACAAGGTAAAAGAATACATTGACACGCGCATTCAGATAGCTTTTATGGAGGCGGGATTCTGACATTGTAAAACATTATTTATAAAACCTTGGTTATGGAAGTACAATGAAACTTACTTTTTAACAGTTCTGCAAAAGTCCTGTATATGTTTTTCCAACTTTCAAACCGAAGATAAATACACAAAGCTCTACAATATCCTTTACTGCCGAAGTGCTTGCGGCAATCCGTCACACGGGAATAACTGTAAAGCACCTTATCGCTACGCCCTATATCCAGCAAAAAGCGGTTGTAACGGCAAGCAACCTTTACACGGGCAAGAAGAGTGTCCGACCGCACTCCATACTGCAATGAATCTTTTCTGACTGTGACACAATAAACATACCCGGAACATGCCGCTACTTTACGGGCATGATAATCCACATAAGCGGCAAACATGGCATCGTTGGCGGCAACCGTTTCATCAAAGCAAATACGGTATCTGCGCACCAATTCTGCAGAAACCATCTTAGCCCAGGGTACGTCATTACGGTATTTCAGAATTTCAAGGTCCATATCCTCCGCTATTTTCTCGTTATGGACCTGGCGTGACGGAACCGGAGCCAGTGTATCCGAATCGACTGTTTCCGCACGGAACGTAATCAAGTCATAGTCCGTATTCCGGTAAGTATCCAATACGTTCAGGAAGCCGGGCAGAAAGAAATCATCGGCATCCGCAAATACCAGCCATCTGCCTTTGGCTCTGGCAAGTCCGCAATTACGGGCATAACCGGCTCCTCTGCCCTCTTTGGTAAAGAGAATCTCCACATCCGTCCTGTCACTGCCCGGAAAATGAGCAAAGTCCACAACATCCGGGGAACTGTCATCATCTGCCACGATAATCTGCACATCGTCCCTGAGCGGAATGGAAGCGAGACACCGTTGCAACAGGCAAGGTATATCCTTATGGGGAATAATGATTGAATATAGAATTTCCATTTCTTCTTATCGTAAAATAAAACCAGACCCGCCCTATGCCTTTTCGGGATAACCGAATACGTACCTGAACCGGCAACTGCAAAGTACGGACATATAGAGATTATAACAAAAGCAGAAACCATGCAACAGGAACTGCCTGCCCCACTTGTCCGCTTTATATCCGGGATGATAAAACTCTTTCATGAAAGAGCGCTGTTCCGCTGCCAACCGGCGCAAATGTTGTGTCCGTAATGAGAAAGGAACTTTCCCGGCAGAGCGATAGTCGGCAATCAATGCACGCTGGAAAAACAGCACGACAAAGGAGAAAGCTGTTCTCATATCCGCCACATTCAAGTCTAACTTTCCGGCAAGCCGTACAGTAATCGATTTATATAATTTGAAAGTTGCATACTCCGATGCAAAATCATTCAGACGCTTTGTCAAAGAACCGGGTACGTCGCAATAGACATAATCTACATGGCTGCCTACAACCACCTGCCGGCAATGAAACAAATATTGAAAATTGAATATCGTATCTTCACCGAAAGAAGCCTCCGCTGGAAAGCGTAGCCCCAACCGCTCAATGAGAACCCGGCTGAAAAGTTTGGCAACCGGTCCCCGCATATCCCGCATCTCATCATTGAGAAACAGCTCCCTGACTTCTCTACCGGTATAGACCGACGGAATAAAAGAGGTTGTATATTGCCTGTCTGCCTGCTCCGACACAACTGTAAAGCCCTGTACTACAATTGAGTCCAGGTTCAAAGGTCTCTCTTCATAAAGATGTTTCAGGTAGTCCGTACCCACATAATCGTCCGAATCGACAAAAACGATATACTCTCCTTTCGCTTCATCCAGCCCCTTGTTGCGGGCCGTACTGACACCTGCATTCCTCTGATGCAGCACACGGATGCGGCAGTCTCTTTCAGCCCAGTCATGGCATATCTTGCCGCTGTTGTCAGGACTGCCGTCATCGATTAACAACAATTCAAAAGCCGTAAAAGACTGGGCAAGCAGACTTGCGATACAACGGGAAAGGTATTTTTCTGCCTTATAGACCGGTATTATTACAGATATGACACATTGTTCCATCATCTTTCCGCTCCAAACATATACCTGAACTTAATTCCCCACAGGCAGCGCATCCACGCATCAAAAGCAACCGCACCGACATTGACCAGCAAAAGCCTTGAGAACTTATCCGCCTTATACCGGGGAGAGAAGCATTCTTCTATCCACCTCCTGTGGGATGAAAGTAACTGACGCAAAAAAACAATCCGCTCTTTTCGGCTATAATGATTCTCTTTCTTATAGATTGCCAACAGGATTTTATGAAAAAACACCGTTAATGAATCCCATACCCCGACCAAAGAGGAATCCTCCAACCGATAGGTTTCCTTATATCGGCATACTCTTTCCAGATAGTTGGAAAAAGCGGCGTATTCGCTGCGGAAATCTTTTATGCAAGTGGATAATGTAGCCATAGAATATCCCACCCTATATATATAGGTGGAAGTATCGCGGATAAGCAGATAATCCGAATAAGGAAGATAGTCGAGCATAAAGAGCATATCTTCCAATCCCGACACAGCAGGAACAAACCGGATACCGTGTTCCTTTATCAGCCTGTTGTCATACAGCTTTGCCCAGGCATACATTACGTACTTTCCAACCAGTTCTGCAAGCACACGCGAACAGTCCATCGGCAAGATGGTTTGTTGCGGAACATGAACGGTATGCAAAGAACCGTCGGGAAACAGTTTATCGAACCCGCAGATTACCGTTCCTCTTTGAGACTTATCGGCAGGCAATGATGCGTAAAGCTCCTGCAAATAGGTGGAAGTGACGTAATCGTCCGAATCGACAAATGCAATATAAGTCCCCGATGCGTGCTCCAGCCCTTTGTTCCGGGCGCAACTCAACCCTGCATTCTCCTGATGGAAAACTCTTACTCTCTTATCCTTACCCGCATATTCATCACAGATTTCCCCGCAACGGTCCGGGCTGCCGTCATCTACCAACAGCAACTCGAAATCAGTAAACGTTTGCGATAAAATGCTGCTTATACATTCGGCCAAGTATTGCTCGACGTTATATACAGGCACTATCACTGATATTTCGGGGATGTTCCGTTCCATGGCATAATTTTTCAATCGACTCCGTGCGTGGTATGAATAAACCGCCTGTTCGCTTCCTTCAGCCGGAACAGGTTCAAAAGCATCAGCAGGAAAGAGTAAGGAACCCAACAAACCGCTTTCAGCAAACGCCATTTCCAATATTTGCGGGGAATGGCGAGAGCCAGCGCCAACAGCAACAGTATGAATATCCCCCACCATTTACAGGCCGACGGAGACGCGAACAGGGAATGTGCGAGGGAAATTATGAACACAAAGCCCAGCAGCAACACTCTGGAAAGAGAGATTTGCTGATAAAGCTTATCGCAGAAGTCCCACTTCCCGCTGCGAATGGCAGGTAGCAGGTGATTGGCAAACTCAAAGAAACTGTAATACTGGGCGGACAGCCAACGGCGACGCTGCTTGTAAAAGCTGTTCGCTTTCTGTATCTTCTCGTCCCTGACGATAGTATCGGGCAGATAATGAATGTGTATGCCCTTATAAAGAAGCTTCATTTCCAGCACGCGGTCAAAACCGCCCACAGAAGTGTTATCCATCATCGCATCGTAAAACAAGGGATATTCAAAGGCCATCCCCGAACCTATCAGAGCCGCCGACATTCCCAAATTGACATGTCCCAAACGGAATATGGAATTGTTTATCTCCTCGCTGATTGCATCCAGATAGGCCATACCGGTATTCAGATTCTTGGCCACGCGATGTGTCTGTACCACCCGGACGCCGGACACGGAGAAAGCATCGTTCAGCTCGGACAGGTAGGAAGGAGCAATAATGTTATCCGCATCTATTACCAATGCTATATCGTAAGCGGCTTTGTCCAAATATCCGAGGGCTGCTTGCAGGGATTTGGTATTGGTGCTCTTCTCAAAATCGACTTGAAGCAGCTTTATGGGAAGTGAAGACAAAACCGCATTGGTTTCGGGTTGCATGTGGTCCGAAATAACCACAATATCATATCTGTCATCCGGATAATCCTGCGCCAGACAGGCATGCACGGTAGGCAATATAACCGCATCTTCGCGATAAGCGGCAATGAACACAGCAAACCGCTTGCTTGTCCGGGCCGGTGCGGTAACGAACGGTTTGTACCGGCACAGCGATGCCAGACTGCACACCAGCAGATATGCCACATTTATCGCGAATAAAATGTATAGCAACCAATCAAGAGTATATAACAAGTGTTCCAAAATCCATGCAATTTAAGCCTGTTGTTCTATGTTCCGGAAAGCCTGCCTGCCGGACATTCGTTACAAAGATACAAAAAACGGGAAGAGTTTGGACAGAATATACAAAAAAGTGAGCATAAAATACAGAAATAAAAAAACGAGCAAGCTCTTCCGAACCCCTCGCCTCGTGTAAGAAAAGCCCAAAGGCTTTTCTTTTTTTACTTGCATCAAATTTTTGTTACCTGAAAATCAATCTTTCTTTTTACCTCTAAAAAACAAACTTCAATTACCTATTAAATAACACTTAATGTTTAACTTTTACCTTTTTCTAATTACCTACTTTAATCTAAAACTTTTACCTATGAATTAATTCAATCTTTTTACCTCTTAACTAATTACCTATACTGAAAACTTTATCTTTTTATTCTTTTATAAGAGCAATTTCCCAACTGCATTGCAAAGGTAATACTTTTTTCCGTGTGCGCAAACAGGAGGGGAAAGAAGTGTGTGTTTTATAACATTGTTTTAGAGATTAAGCGTCTCTTTTACACTTGTAAACAGTTAAAATGCTACCAATGTGACACACTATCCGCCGAAAGCATTACACCGGGTATAAAAAAAACAAACCACCGAAGTGCCGTAGCACCTCGATGGTTGTCCCCTTTAAACACCTTTAAACAAAATGAAATATAATAATTACTTTCTTGCTTCTGCAATGTAAGCCAAAGCTTCCTTACATTTCTCCGTAACGTAAGTCCAGTCCTCGGCAGCAACCTTATCGCTCGGGAAGAGCTTGGAACCCATACCTACGCAGAATACGCCGGCTTTAATCCAAGAAGTCAGGTTTTCCTGTGTCGGTTCCACACCGCCGGTAACCATCAGCTTAGACCACGGCATCGGAGCCAACAGACCTTTTACAAGTTTAGTGCCCAGTACATCACCCGGGAATATCTTGCAAAGGTCGCAACCTACTTCCTGTGCGAAACCAACTTCTGAAACGCTTCCGCATCCCGGAGTGTAAGCTACCAAACGGCGGTTGCAAATCTTAGCGATTTCGGGGTTGAACAACGGGCCTACAATGAAGTTTGCACCCAATTGCAGGTACAGTGCCGCAGTAGCAGGGTCTACGATAGAACCTACACCCATAGCCATTTCAGGGCATTCTTTTGCTGCGAACTTCACAACTTCTGCAAATACTTCGTGAGCAAAGTCACCGCGGTTGGTAAACTCGAATGCACGAACACCACCATCGTAACAAGCTTTCACTACTTTCTTTGCCACTTCTGCATCTTTGTGGTAGAATACAGGAACCATACCGGTTGAACCAATTTTGTTCAATACGGCTATTTTATCAAATTTTGCCATTGTATTAATCAGTAATTTAATGTATGGAAATAACTCTTTTTCTGTTCTTTCAGACACGGATTAGTAGCGTGTTCTTTGCGTGATTATTACACCGGAATCCGTGGAATCCGTGCCTGAAAAAAATCATTAGCGTTGTACACGACCGCTTGCGTCACCGCCTGCCAGCGCTTCTACCTCCTCAACTGAAACGAGGTTGAAGTCACCGTTGATAGTGTGCTTCAAAGCGGAAGCAGCCACTGCGAATTCGAGGGCAGCGCCCTGGTTGGGCTTAGTCAGCAAACCGTGGATGATACCGCCTGAGAAAGAGTCACCGCCACCTACACGGTCGATGATCGGATTGATATCGTAACGTTTTGATTCGTAGAATTCCTCACCGTTGTAAATCATTGCTTTCCAACCGTTGTGCGTTGCCGAGAATGATTCACGCAATGTAGAAATAACGTATTTGAAACCGAATTCCTTAGCCATAGCCTTGAAGATGCCTTTGTAGCCTTCTGCATCTGTCTTACCGCCTTCTACATCGGCATCGGGTTTGAAACCGAGGCAGAGTTCGGCGTCTTCTTCGTTACCGATGCAAACGTCTACGTATTGCATCAACGGTTTCATGATGGACTGAGCTTTTTCCTTTGTCCAAAGTTTCTTACGGAAGTTAAGGTCTACCGATACCGTAACGCCGTGGCGCTTGGCAGCTTCGCAAGCCAGACGGGTAAGTTCGGCAGCCTTGTCGGAGATAGCGGGAGTGATACCTGACCAGTGGAACCAATCTGCACCTTCCATGATAGCGTCGAAATCGAAATCCGCTGCATCGGCTTCAGCAATTGCAGAATGGGCACGGTCGTAAATCACTTTGCTGGGACGCATAGATGCACCGGTTTCTAGATAATAGATACCTACGCGGTCGCCACCACGTGCGATGAAGTCTGTCTTTACACCATATTTGCGCAAAGCGTTCACTGCCGACTGACCGATTTCGTGTTTCGGCAATTTTGTTACAAAGTAAGCATCATGACCGTAGTTGGCACAGCTGACAGCAACGTTAGCCTCACCGCCACCATATACTACATCAAAAGAATCGGACTGTACGAAACGAGTGTTGCCCGGAGTGGACAGTCTCAACATAATCTCACCTAATGTAACGACTTTCTTTCCCATAATTCTATGTTTTTATTAAATACTATGATTAAATTGTTTCTTTCAAATTATCACATCAGCTCCTATTAAAAAGCTAAACACCTGATACCATGCAGAGTAAACTAAAAGACAGCTTGTTCTTCATAGCTTTCGTGTGCGGGCACAAAGATACAACAATTTTCGTAATTACAAAAATTGTTATATATTTGTATCGAAAATATTTAGATTATTATTGTGCACGGGCACAAAAAACCATGAGTAAAACCATGAATACGCCGGAAAGAATAAGAATCAAAGACATCGCCAAGATGGCCGATGTGTCGGTAGGAACCGTAGACCGCGTCATCCACGGACGTAGCGGAGTGTCGGAAGCCAGCCGCAAACGCGTGGAAGAAATTCTGGAGAAACTGAACTACCAGCCCAATATGTATGCCAGCGCATTGGCTTCCAACAAGAAGTACGCCTTTGCCTGCCTGCTACCCCAGCACGAAACCGGAGAATATTGGACCGAAGTGGAAAACGGCATACACGAAGCGCTGACCACCTACTCGGATTTCAACATCACCGTGAAGCTGAGGTACTACGACCCGTACGATTACCGCTCCTTCGCCCGGGAAGCCCGCAGTATCGTGGAAATGACGCCCGACGGTGTGTTGTTTGCCCCCACTGCCCCGCAGTACACCACTCCCTTTACCGATGAACTTGAAAAGCTGGATATACCTTATATATATATAGACTCGAATATCAAGGAAGCTCCCGCCCTCTCTTTCTTCGGACAGAATTCGCACCAAAGCGGGTATTTTGCCGCACGTATGCTGATGCTGCTTGCCGGTGAGGATGCACAGGAAATCGTTATCTTCCGCAAGATAAACGAAGGCATTGTAGGTTCGAACCAACAGGAACGGCGGGAAATCGGTTTCCGAGAATATATGCGCGAGCATCATCCCGGCTGTCGCATCTGGGAACTGGACTTGCACGCCAAACGCGACGGTGAAGATGCACAGATGCTGGATGATTTCTTCCGCACCCATCCCACTGTAAAGAACGGCATCACATTCAACTCCAAAGCATACATCATCGGAGAGTACCTGCAAAGACACCGGAAAACGGATTTCAACCTTATGGGGTACGATCTGCTGAAACGCAATGTGGACTGCCTGAAAGAAGGAAGCATTTTCTTCCTTATCGCCCAACAGCCTACCCTGCAGGGCTTCGACGGCATCAAAGCGCTGTGCGACCACCTGATTCTGAAAAAAGAAATCGCAAGGGAGAACTTCATGCCGATTGACTTGCTGACAAAAGAAAATATAGAATTCTATTATAACAGATAAGAGTGCCGGGCAATCAGGCAATGGAACTGTAATACGACACTATCGAACGAAACCAATTAAAACATAGTATATGGAAACAAAGTACCTGAAAATCAACTCGGCCGACAACGTTGCGGTGGCTATCACAGCACTTCCGGCCGGTGAAAAACTCATAGTAGACGGCAAGGAAATCATCCTGAACGAGGATATCCCCGCCGGACATAAATTCGCGCTGAAAGATTTTGCGGAAGGCGAGAATGTAATTAAATACGGTTATCCCATAGGACACGCCCGCACCGCACGGAAACAAGGCGACTGGATAAACGAAAACAACATCAGGACCAATCTTGCCGGACTGCTGGAATATACGTACAACCCCACCGAAGTGAAACTGGACATTCCGCACAAGGACCTGACATTCAAAGGATACCGCCGCAAAAACGGCGATGTGGGAGTACGCAACGAAATATGGATTATCCCCACGGTGGGTTGCGTAAACGGTATTGTCAACCAACTGGCAGAAGGCCTGCGCCGCGAGACAGACGGCAAAGGCGTGGATGCAATCATGGCATTCCCGCACAACTACGGCTGTTCGCAACTGGGCGACGACCACGAAAACACCAAGAAAATACTGCGCGACATGGTGCTGCACCCCAATGCAGGCGCCGTGCTTGTAGTAGGTTTGGGATGCGAAAACAACCAGCCGGATGTATTCCGCGAGTTTTTGGGTGAATACGATTCCGACCGTGTAAAGTTCATGGTGACGCAAAAAGTGGGCGACGAATACGAAGAAGGTATGAAACTGCTGCGCGAACTCTACGCGAAAGCCAGCAAGGACGAACGTGTGGACGTGCCTCTGAGTGAGTTGCGTGTAGGTTTGAAATGCGGCGGTTCCGACGGATTCTCCGGCATTACGGCTAATCCGCTGCTGGGCATGTTCTCCGATTTCCTCATTGCACAAGGCGGTACGAGTGTATTGACGGAAGTGCCCGAAATGTTCGGTGCGGAAACAATCCTGATGAACCGTTGCCGCAACAAAGAACTGTTTGAAGAAACCGTAAAGCTGATTAACGACTTCAAGGAATACTTCCTCTCGCATGGCGAACCGGTAGGTGAGAATCCGTCGCCGGGCAACAAGGCAGGTGGTATCTCCACACTGGAAGACAAGGCTTTGGGATGCACCCAGAAGTGCGGCAAGAGCTATGTGGAAGGTGTACTTCCTTATGGCGAACGCCTGAAAGTAAAAGGCCTGAACCTGCTTTCCGCTCCGGGAAACGACCTGGTTGCCGCCACCGCCCTGGCTTCGTGCGGATGCCACATGGTATTGTTTACAACAGGCCGCGGAACGCCGTTCGGAACGTACGTACCGACCATGAAGATTTCCACCAACTCCACCCTCGCCAAGAACAAACCGGGCTGGATTGACTTCAACGCCGGCGTTATCCTTGAAAACGAACCGATGGAAAAGACTTGCGAACGTTTCGTCGACTACATTATCCGCGTAGCAAGCGGCGAGTTTGTGAACAATGAAAAGAAAGGTTATAAAGAAATCGCCATTTTCAAGACAGGGGTGACACTGTAACGGCAAGCGCTCATAGCCCGAGTGCACGGAATTACCGTCTGATGTTGACGGGTATTCCACAATAATTCGGACAGAAGAACAAAAGAATAAAAATAGGTAATGTTACCAGAAAAATAAAATTTTTCCTTTTTTGTTCTTTTGTTCTTCTGTCCGAATATTTAGATATGCACCAGAATTCCATCCGTTTTTGTATCTTTGCAGCCGATTTACTCAAAACAATCGTTCTTATAAACTCATGATAGAAAGTATGTCCGCAGATACAAATACCTCTCCCAAGCAAAAGGGCGGCTGGTGGTCGCTGAGTCCGTTGGCTGTATTTCTTTGTTTATACCTCATCACATCACTGCTTATAAACGATTTCTATAAAGTGCCGATAACGGTAGCATTTCTGCTGTCGTCCTGCTACGCCATTGCCATTACGCGGGGACTGAAGCTGGAACAACGCATCTATCAGTTCTCCGTCGGCGCCGGTAACAAGAACATATTGCTGATGATATGGATATTTGTCCTTGCCGGAGCGTTTGCACAAAGCGCCAAACAGATGGGAGCTATCGACGCCACTGTAAACCTGACCCTGCATATCCTGCCGGACAACCTGCTGCTGGCGGGTATTTTCATCGCCGCCTGTTTCATCTCCCTATCCATCGGTACAAGCGTGGGAACAATCGTTGCCCTGACTCCGGTAGCGGTGGGACTGGCAGAGAAAACCGGTATCGACCTGCCTTATATGACAGCCATTGTAGTGGGCGGTTCGTTCTTCGGAGACAATCTTTCCTTCATATCAGACACCACCATTGCATCTACCAAAACGCAGGATTGTGTGATGAGGGACAAGTTCAAAATAAATTTCATGATTGTAGTGCCGGCTGCACTGGTTGTACTGGGCATCTATGTAATTCAGGGACTTTCCTTATCCGCCGTTCCGCAGATATACGAGATTGAATGGATAAAGGTAATCCCCTACCTTATCGTACTGGGTACGGCAATAACCGGAGTCAATGTGATGGTGGTTTTGCTACTTGGCATCGTCTCTACGGGAATCATCGGCATTTGCACGGCAACGGGCGTCTTCGACGTCACTCCTGCCGAAAACATGAATGCAAGCACCGCTTTCTTCGATTGGTTCGGCGCTATGGGAACGGGTATCACCGGTATGGGCGAACTTATCATCATCACCCTGTTGGCAGGCGGAATGCTGGAAACAATCCGCTACAACGGCGGTATCGACTTTGTCATCACCCGCCTCACCCGCCACGTCACAGGCAAGCGGGGTGCGGAATTCAGTATAGCCGCACTGGTGAGTGTAGCCAATCTTTGCACCGCCAACAACACCATTGCCATCATCACCACCGGTCCCATCGCCAAAGACATAGCCAAACGCTTTCACCTGGACCGCCGGAAAACAGCAAGCATACTGGATACATTTTCCTGTCTCATTCAGGGCATTATCCCTTACGGCGCACAAATGCTGATAGCCGCAGGACTGGCGGGCATCTCGCCGCTCAGCATCATAGGCAATCTGTACTACCCGTTCTGCATGGGAGCCTGCGCCATACTCGCCATATTAATAAGGTATCCGGGAAGATACTCATAGTTCTTCCCGGACACCGGCTGTATTCCGAACGCCGATCAGTTTATAAAACTATTGTAACGGCTGATTACGTCATTATATTCGGATACTAAATCATTATAACCATCCTCGGTGAACTTTCCGTCGCGCAGTTGCTTGCGGAGTTCTCCCAGAAACTTGTCCACATACTTCAGCAAATTATCGTAGTTCGACATCTCACTCTGGAAATCCGCTTTCTTCTCCAACTTCGAAGCTGCCTCTTTCTTGGCGTTGACAGCATCGTAAGCAGCCTGCAAATCTTCTTTCTTGGCTTCGGGCGAATAGAGTTCCAAAGTCTTCTCTATCTCAAAAATCAAAGCCTTTCCTGCAAGGATATGGTCCTTCAGCGGATTATCCATCAGTGTGGCCTCTTCGGCTTTATCGGCATAGGGAGTAAGCAGGGCATAGATTTGGGAACGAAGTCCGGGAATCTGTTCTGCCAACTCTTTCTCTTCCTTACAGATTTCATTACCTTTGGCATAGTTGTCGTCCTTATAGTCTTCGGCCTTGATGTAGGCGCGGTAAGCATCATAATTGGCATACAGACGCTTGGACACATCGAAGAAACGACGGTAGTACATCTTCAGACTGTCGGCAGCCGAGGACGGGAAGCAATCGCCGGGGTTCAATAAAGCAGTCGTGTCTGTTGCGGAAACCGGCGTGCGGATAACAACGGGCGCTACAAGAGTCTTACCGTTTTTCTGCATATAATCGATAATCTTGGAGATCTCTCCCATGTCCACCATTTTCTTGGTGATGTCGATGCTTGTGTTGTAATAGGATATTACCTCGTTTGCTTCTTCCAATCCATAATCCATGGAAGCGGCATCCTTTCCCTTGCCGCCGCAGGAAGCGAGTAAAAGCAGGGAAACAACTGAAATTGCTGTAATTTTCTTCATTGTTACAAATCTGTTTTTAGTGTTAGTATTAAAAGTTTTCGTCTGCCGGCAAAGACAACATAGGTCCGTTTGTTCCTGATATGTTATCGTTTGTCGGATAAGGCAAAATTACGTGGAAACAATGAAACCGGGAAAAATGAGAGGGGGACAAATAAGAGGATAATACCTATAGGGTTAATTTGTTGAAAAAGTGAAATTTAAGCAGATTACAGCCGGGAACGGCAGGGAGACATTTTAAAGAACAGGACACAATCACATCCGTCTTTCACACAGAAGCGCATTTATGGCACGATAATGAAAATATCAGGCAAACTCTTTGTCAATCAAAAGAAAAAGCGTATCTTTGCGCCCGCTGTTACGAGATAGCAGCATAATTCAAATCATTAACTAAAAACATTTATTTAAATGGCAACAAAAATCAGATTGCAGAGACATGGACGTAAAAGCTATGCTTTCTACTCTATCGTAATTGCAGACGTAAGAGCACCACGTGATGGTAAATTTATTGAGAAGATTGGTACTTACAACCCTAACACCAATCCTGCCACAGTAGATTTGAAGTTCGACCGCGCACTTGACTGGGTATTGAAAGGTGCACAACCTACCGACACTGTTCGCAACATCCTCTCTCGCGAAGGCGTTTACATGAAGAAACACCTTCTTGGCGGTGTAGCAAAAGGCGCATTCGGCGAAGCAGAAGCAGAAGCTAAATTCGAAGCTTGGAAGAACAACAAACAAAGCGGTTTGGCTGCTCTGAAAGCTAAGGAAGAAGAAGCTAAGAAAGCTGAAGCCAAAGCACGTCTGGAAGCTGAAAAGAAAGTAAATGAAGTGAAAGCTAAGGCACTGGCCGAAAAGAAAGCTGCTGAAGAAGCTGCTAAGGCTGCCGCTGAAGCACCTGCAGAAGAAGAAACCGAAGCTCCGGCTGAAGAAGCTCCCGCAGCAGAAGCTGCTGCTGAATAAAAAGCAGAGCTATCCTTGTAAAAAAGGGACAAAAAACATAAAATCCTCATCGGTTATGCCGGTGAGGATTTTTTATTATTATCTTTGCTGCAACAATTTATTTATTTAATGAACAAAGCAATGAAAAAATTAACTTACCTGCTCGCTGCCGCTGCCGTATTCGCAGCTTGTAACAGCGGAAACAAAGGTTACACCGTAACCGGAACAGTAGAAGGCGCTGCCGATGGCGATACCGTTTATCTGCAAACCGCAGAAGGCCGCCAGCTCGTAAAACTCGATTCTGCAGTCATCACCAACGGAACCTTCACCTTCAAAGGAACGCAGGACAGTGCTGTGAACCGCTATATCACGTGCCAACCCTCCGGGAAAGAAGGTGTGCTGATGGACTTCTTCCTCGAAAACGGAGCAATCAACATCAAACTGACTTCCGGCGAAGGCGACTCTGCCACCGGTACAGCCAACAATGATATTTACCAACGCATCCGGGACAAGCAAAACGAACTGAACCAACAGATGAACGCTATCTACCAGTCCATGTCCGACACAGCCCTGACAGACGAACAGCGCGAAGCCAAAGCCAAGCAGATGAATGATCTGGAAGAGCAATATATCGCCACTGCCAAAGAGGGAATCAAACAAAACATCAATAACGCAGTGGGAGTATTCCTGCTCAAGAAGAACCATTATTACATGGATGTGGAAGAACTCGATCCGCTGATGTCGCAAATCCCCGCAGCATACAACAACGACGAAACCATCATCCGCATCAAGGAGAACGTAGAAAAGATGAAAGCCACTGCCGTAGGTCAGAAGTTTACGGACTTTGAAATGCAGACCCCCGAAGGAAAAACGGTAAAACTGTCCGACTATGTGGGTAAGGGCAAAACAGTGCTCGTTGACTTCTGGGCAAGCTGGTGTGGCCCATGCCGTCGCGAAATGCCCAATCTGGTAGAAGCATACGCCAAATACAAGAACAAGAATTTCGAGATTGTAGGCGTTTCCTTAGACCAGAGCGGTGATTCCTGGAAAGAGGCTATCAAGAAACTGAATATTACCTGGCCGCAGATGTCCGACCTGAAATACTGGAACTGCGAAGGCGCCAAGTTGTATGCCGTAAGCAGCATTCCTCACACTGTACTGATTGACGGTGACGGAATCATCCTTGCACGCGGCTTGCACGGAGAAGAATTGCAAGAGAAATTGGCTGAGGTTCTTAAATAAGCAAAGAAAGCCGGCAGAATATAAGACCAACGGAGATGTGTCAAAATACACTTGACGATTTCTTTTAGGCACGGATTACACGGAAAACACGGATCTCACAAATTTTCTTTATTCTTTTTCTGTGAAATCCGTGTTTTCCGTGTAATCCGTGCCTAAAAAAGAAACAAATAGTAAGCGGACTTTAGTTTTGACACACATTCGTTGATTTTATAGAATTGGCTTGCGGCCACGCAGACCGGCAGACTGAAATACGCAACCGGCATAATAACATGCTCAGATGAACAGTGTGCATTCAGACTGAGAATATACGGTTTGCCATATCCTTAGCCAACTTCACAGTCTTCCACTGTTTCACCTCATCCTCTTCCGAAGGATTGAGAAGGTTATCCGCATCGGGCAGACAGAGCGTCAAATGCTTCATCGGTATATAATTCAGCACTTCTTCCATCTTGGCCTGCAATTCATCCAGTTCTTCCTCATCGGGGTAATAAGAAAGCACGAAGCCAAACACAGCTTCCCGTTCATGCACAAACCACAGCAGACGGCTACGGTCGCAAATTCCACAATCGTAATTCAAGAAGTAAGCATCCGCCCCGTGCAACCGTATCAACATATCCGTTGCGGCATGAAACGCTACAAACAATCCTTCGGGACGCTCGCGCAGTACCCGGTTGTTAAGACGGGCAGCTTCATCGGTCAGCATGGATTTGACTCCCTCGAACTGTACATAACGGCACCCCGCCTCATACAACCCTTCCAACAACTTCTTATAAGCGACAGCCAAATCATCCAACAGTATGTTCAAATCCGGATAAACCGACTTCAAGCACCCGGCTTCCGTTTCACGAAGAATCCTCATCAACATTTTGCCGGGCGACGGTATATGCTGCTTTGGCAATACATTTTCCGCGGTATTCTTTAGCAGAAAAACAAAATCTTCAAGGATAGGGTGATGAAGCAAACCGATTCTGCCGGTCACTTCCAGCTTCTTTTCCAATGAAGAATCAGCATTGTCTCTGCAACGGATACCTTCCCAGCCTTCCAAAAAGTCATAACTCCGAAATCCGCCATCTGTCACAACCTCTATACCTTCCAGCTTCAATCGCTCCATTAATTTGCATATTTCCTTATTTTCAATGGCACGCAATGCCGACAGGCTGATTTGCCCGTGCTGATATCGGTTTCTTGCATCCCGCAACGTAAAAGGTACACATAATGCTCCCGCAATATCGACCTTAAAAGGTGGAAACAGTTTTCCCATATTCACTTTTCTTTTAACTGATAATAGTTAGAAATTCAAGTCTTTACCCTATTCATACAAAGAACAAAGAGAAGCAAATATAACCAAAGTATTTAAGAAAACAACAAATAAAATCCCTATTTCTCATCTGTCATTTTGAAATAGATTGACAGATATATTATCTCATAATTATCAATAAGATACAATTGTAAAAGCATCGAATTCTATAAAGTTTTCCATTTTACAACAAAGCATATTTGATTATCAACACATTAACCATTTTTAATCCAACAAAAGTTTTCCAAAACAGAAAACTTACAGAAAACTATCATACCTTTGTTTCGCAATTAACTCCTATTTGTAAAATCTAAAAATACAATCAACATGATACAAACGGTACTCAAGCGTGACGGGCGCATCGTCGGCTTCAATGAAGAGAAAATAGTAACTGCCATCCGCAAGGCCATGCTCCATACGGACAAGGGAGAAGACATGCAACTGATACGCCAGATCACCGACCACATCTCCTTTAAGGGCGATGCCCAGATGACGGTGGAAGCCATTCAGGACCTGGTGGAAATGGAACTGATGAAGAGCAGCCGTAAAGATGTAGCACAGAAATACATTGCCTACCGCAACCAGCGCAGCATTGCCCGCAAGGCGAAAACGCGCGATATGTTTCTGGAAATCATCAACATCAAATCCAACGACATCACCCGTGAGAATGCCAATATGAACGCCGACACCCCGGCGGGCATGATGATGAAGTTTGCCAGCGAAACCACCAAACCCTTCGTTGACGACTATCTACTGAGCGAAGAAGTGCTGGATGCCGTCAGCCAAAACTATCTGCACATCCACGATAAGGATTATTACCCCACCAAAAGCCTGACTTGCGTACAGCACCCGCTGGATCGCATCCTTACATACGGCTTCTCTGCCGGACACGGAGAGTCGCGCCCTGCGAAACGCATTGAGACCGCCAGCATACTGGGCTGCATCTCATTGGAAACCGCCCAGAACGAAATGCACGGCGGACAGGCGATTCCCGCGTTCGACTTCTACCTCGCTCCCTACGTGCGCAACAGCTTCATCGAGGAAGTAAAGAACCTGGAAGAGCTGAACGGTGAGGATTACTCACATCTCTACCGGAAAGAGCTCACCGATTACCTGCAACAGCCGCTGGACGGCCTCGCCGGCGAGCAGCGCATCATCCAGCATGCCGTGAACAAAACCGTAGCCCGCGTGCATCAGTCCATGGAAGCGTTCATCCACAACATGAACACGATACACTCGCGCGGCGGCAACCAGGTGGTATTCAGCTCCATCAACTACGGTACGGATACTTCCGCCGAGGGACGCTGCATCATCCGCGAACTGCTGAAAAGCACGTATCAGGGCGTGGGCAACGGTGAAACGGCCATCTTCCCCATTCAGATATGGAAAAAGAAACGCGGCGTAAGCTATCTGCCCGAAGACCGCAACTACGACCTCTACCAACTTGCCTGCAAGGTCACCGCACGCCGTTTCTTCCCGAACTTCCTGAACCTGGACGCCACCTTCAACCAAAGTGACGACTGGAAAGCCGACGACCCGAAACGCTACGAGCACGAAGTAGCCACCATGGGATGCCGTACACGCGTATTCGAAAACCGTTTCGGCCCCAAGACATCCATCGGACGCGGCAACCTGTCTTTCTCCACAATCAACATTGTGCGCCTTGCCATAGAGTGCATGGGCATTACGAATAAGGAGCAGCGCATCGCCCGTTTCTTCGCCAAGCTGGATGCCATGCTCGACATCACCGCACGCCAACTGCATGAACGCATGGAGTTCCAGAAGACAGCGTTCGCCAAGCAGTTCCCTCTGCTGATGTCCGCTTTGTGGATAGGCTGCGACAAGCTCAAACCGAACGACGACATCTCGTCCGTAATCAATCAGGGTACGCTGGGCATCGGGTTCATCGGTCTGGCGGAATGTCTTGTGGCGCTTTTGGGCAAGCATCACGGAGAGTCGGAAGAGGCTCAGGAACTGGGACTCAGAATCGTGACTTACATGCGCGACCGTGCCAACCAGTTCTCCGACCAATACCAGCATAATTACAGCGTACTGGCCACGCCTGCCGAAGGGCTGTCGGGCAAGTTCACACGTGTAGACCGCAAGAAGTTCGGCTGCTTGCCGGGCATTACGGACCGTGATTATTACACCAACTCCAACCACGTGCCCGTGTACTACAAGTGCAGCGCCCGCCACAAAGCCGAAATCGAAGCCCCCTACCACGACCTGACCCGCGGCGGACACATCTTCTATGTAGAAATTGACGGCGACGCCACCCACAACCCCGAAGTCATTATGCGTGTGGTGGACATGATGGACCGGTACAACATCGGTTACGGCTCGGTAAATCACAACCGCAACCGCTGCCTGGACTGCGGATACGAAAACTCTACCGTCAACCTGGAAGCCTGTCCCAAGTGCGGCAGCACCCACATCGACAAGCTACAGCGCATCACCGGCTATCTGGTAGGTACTACCGACCGTTGGAATCAAGCCAAGCTCGCCGAGCTGAACGACAGAGTAATACATGAAAATTAAAAGTTGAATAGTGCTTTCCATTCTTGATATAATAGAAGATACTACGGTGGACGGTCCGGGATTCCGTACCGCCATCTACGCAGCCGGATGTCCCAACGGATGTCCGGGCTGTCATAATCCGGAATCGTGGGACATCAACCGCGGACGCTGGATGAGCACCGATGAAATACTGCAAAAGGTGCTTGCCGACAGCTTTGCCGATGTGACATTCAGCGGTGGCGACCCTATGTACCAGCCCGAAGGCTTCACCGAACTGGCACATGCCATCAAGCGGCAGAGCCGGAAGAACATCTGGTGCTATACGGGGTATACATTTGAAACGTTACTGCACAATCCCCGCCAGGCAAAACTGTTGGAGTACATCGACGTGCTGGTGGACGGCAAATTCAAAGAAGAGCTGCGTGACGAAGACCTCTACTTCCGTGGCAGCAGCAACCAACGGCTGATAGACGTACAAGCGTCGCTGAAAGCCCAAAAAGCGGTGGATTACGTTTACAACCCGAAGTTATAACTCCTTTCACTGTATTATATCTTTCTCTATATAGACATAAACCTATACCTCCATTGGGTACAATGAATATCACCGTGGGATACCGACAATACCAACGGTTGGTATTCATCGTACCCTATGTTGGTAGCCGTTGTACCAAACGTTGGTATCCGACGTACCAAACATTGGTACTTCCCATACCAGCCTTTGGTACTTTCCGTACCCCATAGAGGTATCCGCCGTTCTCCCCCTATAAACCATAAAGGATTGCTTACGCCGGCAAAAAGGAAGCAAGCGTTTCTCCAACCGCCCTGCCTACTTTTCTTTATATATTTTCAGCCATATAAAATTCTTTCTCGTTTTTATTTCCTACATTTGCCACCGTCAAAAGAATCTATAACAAAATACCGAACCCGTGAAACGCAATCAATCCCCTGCACAGACGATACGCTTCCGCCGCTGGAGTCGGAAGTCGTATGCCGCATTCGCCAGCATAGGCAGATGCGTCACAATCGGTTGTCTGCGCAAGAACGTGGCCGACAGTTCGCTACGGAAGCAGGACACGGTTCGGACTATCCCCTATTCTATTCACACCATGACTATCGACGAACTGAAAGCCCGGGTGCTGGCAGGCATAGACATATCGCCCGACCAAGCCGCCTGGCTGGCGAATACCGCCGACCGTGAAGCGCTTTACGCCGCTGCACACGAGATTACCGTACAATGCTCGCAGCATGAGTTTGACATGTGCTCCATCATCAACGCCAAGTCGGGACGCTGCCCCGAAAACTGCAAATGGTGCGCACAATCTTCCCACTATCACACCCAAGCCGACGTTTACAACCTACTCTCCGCTGAAGAATGCCTCGAACAGGCACAATACAATGAACGGCAGGATGTCAACCGCTTCTCCCTCGTTACGAGCGGACGGAAACCCTCTCCCAAACAATTGGAACAACTCTGTAACACAGTGCGCTACATGCGCCGCCACTCATCCATACAATTATGCGCATCTTTAGGCCTGCTGGCCGAAGAAGAGCTGCGCGCCCTGCACAATGCCGGCGTCACCCGCTACCACTGCAACCTGGAAACAGCCCCCTCTTTCTTCCCCACCCTGTGCAGCACGCACACGCAGGAAGACAAGCTGCGCACCTTGCAGGCAGCCCGCAACGCAGGCATGGACATTTGCAGCGGCGGCATCATCGGCATGGGCGAGACGATGGAACAGCGCATTGAGTTTGCTTTCACCCTGAAAGAGCTGGGGGTACAATCCATTCCCATCAACCTGCTCAGCCCCATTCCGGGCACTCCGCTGGAGAACCGCCCGCCGCTGACGGAAGAAGAGGTATTGGTGACCGTCGCCCTGTTCCGCTTCATCAACCCCACCGCCTACCTGCGCTTTGCCGGCGGACGCTCGCAACTGAGCAAGGATGCGGTGAAGAAGTCCTTATATATAGGTATCAACTCGGCTATCGTGGGCGACCTGCTGACGACGCTCGGCTCCAAAGTTTCCGATGACAAGAAACTGATAGAAGAAGCCGGATACGAGTTCTGCGGTTCGCAATTCGACCGCGAGCACCTGTGGCATCCATACACCTCGACCACCCATCCGCTGCCTGTATATAAGGTGAAGCAGGCGGACGGGGCAACGATTACGCTGGAAAGCGGGCAGACCCTGATAGAGGGAATGTCCTCCTGGTGGTGCGCCGTGCACGGTTACAATCATCCGGTACTGAACCGGGCAGCCACGGAGCAGCTCGGCAAGATGTCGCACGTCATGTTCGGCGGACTGACGCACGACCCTGCCATCGAGCTGGGCAAACTGCTGTTGCCGCTGGTTCCGCCGTCCATGCAAAAGATATTCTATGCCGACTCCGGCTCGGTGGCCGTGGAAGTGGCCCTGAAAATGGCCGTACAGTACTGGTATGCCAAAGGGCAAGGGGCTTCGTCGCAGAGTACCCCCGTCAAGAAGCAGAACTTCGTCACCATCCGCAGCGGCTATCACGGAGATACGTGGAATGCCATGTCGGTGTGCGATCCGGTGACGGGGATGCACTCGCTGTTCGGCTCGGCACTGCCCGTGCGGTACTTCGTTCCGCAACCCTGCTCGCGTTTCGACGGCGAATGGAATCCGGAAGATATCCGCCCGCTACAGGAAACCATCGAACAGCATGCCGACGAGCTGGCTGCCCTGATACTGGAACCCGTGGTGCAGGGTGCAGGCGGCATGTGGTTCTATCATCCGCAGTATCTGCGCGAAGCGGCAAAGCTATGCCGCGAACACGGTCTGCTGCTTATCTTCGATGAAATAGCGACGGGCTTCGGACGCACCGGAAAGCTGTTTGCCTGGGAACATGCCGGAGTAGAACCGGACATCATGTGCATAGGCAAGGCACTGACCGGCGGCTACATGACGCTTTCCGCCGTACTGGCCACCAACGAAGTGGCGGACACCATCTCCAACCACGCCCCGGGTGCATTCATGCACGGGCCCACGTTTATGGGCAACCCGCTGGCATGCGCTGTGGCATGTGCATCGGTACGCCTGCTCACGTCTCCCGAATACAACTGGCAGGAGAAGGTGGCGCGCATCGAAGCGCAGTTGAAGCAAGAGCTGGAACCCGCGCGCCAACTGCCGCAAGTGGCGGATGTGCGCGTACTCGGAGCCATCGGCGTGATAGAGACCAAACGTCCGGTGGATATGGCATGGATGCAACGGCGCTTCGTCGAGGAAGGTATCTGGGTGCGTCCGTTCGGCAAGCTGGTGTATCTGATGCCGCCCTTTATCATCAAACCGGAACAGCTCGGCACACTGACGAAGGGACTGATTAAGATTATAAAAGAGATAAGAGATTAAGGTTACAAAAGAAATAAGGGAACAATAAACTTCCTTATATTTCAAAAACAAGCATAGCCAATGAGCACTATATCGCACATGCAGCAAGAGCTGCAACTTCTTGAAGAGCACAGCAACCTGCGCCACCTGCCCCGGATGGTACACGACGGCAGGGATGTCATCGTGGACGGCAAACGCATGCTGAACCTCTCGTCCAACGACTACCTGGGGCTGGCATCCGACCGGGCCTTGCGCGAAGAATTCCTGCGCACACTCACCCCCGACACGTTCCTGCCCACCTCTTCTTCTTCCCGGTTGCTGACGGGCAACTTCACCGTTTACGAAGAGCTGGAAGCCGAATTGGCACGCCTTTTCCGCACGGAAGCCGCACTGGTGTTCAACAGCGGGTATCATGCCAACACGGGCATCCTTCCCGCCGTAAGCGATGCACAGACGCTGATACTTGCCGACAAGCTCGTCCATGCCAGCCTGATTGACGGCATCCGCCTGTCTGCCGCCAAATGCATCCGCTACCGCCACAACGATTTGGCACAACTGGAACGACTGCTCAAAGAGCACCACTCCGCCTTTCGCCAAATCATCATCGTCACCGAAAGCATCTTCAGCATGGACGGCGACCAAGCCGACCTGCCCGCCTTGGCAGAACTGAAACGCCGGTACGGCAATGTGCTGCTCTACGTGGACGAGGCCCACGCTTTCGGCGTGCGCGGCAGGCAGGGACTCGGTTGCGCCGAGGAGTCCGGCTGCACCGGAGACATCGACTTCCTTGTCGGCACGTTCGGCAAGGCGGCAGCATCCGCAGGCGCTTACATCGTATGCCGGAAGGTGATACGGGAATACCTCGTCAACCGCATGCGCACACTTATCTTCACCACCGGACTGCCCCCCGTAAACATCGCTTGGACACTGTTTGTCGTGCGCCGGCTGGCAGACATGCGGGAACGGCGCGAGCATCTGGCACACATCAGCCGGACGCTTCGCGAAGCCCTGCAGGCACAAGGATACACCTGCCCCGGCGCCAGCCACATCGTCCCGATGATTATCGGGCAGAGTGCGGATGCCGTGCTGAAAGCAGAGGCCTTGCAACGGCACGGCTTTTACGCCCTGCCCGTGCGCCCGCCTACAGTGCCGGAAGGAACGTCGCGCATCCGTTTTTCGCTGACAGCGGATATCAGGCAAGAGGAAATAGAAGAACTGAAGAAAAGAACGGAGAACTTGAAATAACCCGAAAATACTTTAAGCAATGCCCGTAACAGACGGCATTGGAATATTAACCGAAATGCATCTTCATACAGAAGGGCATCTTCATCTAACAAAAAAGAACAATGAAACAAGTGTACATTATCAACGAGAACCATCCCCAGTTACTCCTTTTCTTTGCCGGTTGGGCAGCGGACGAAACTCCCTTCAAGCAGTACCGTCCCAAAGATATGGACTACATGATTTGCTACGACTACCGCACGCTGGACTTCGACTATTCCATCTTCGACCGTTACCGGCAAGTAAACGTGGTAGCCTGGTCCATGGGTGTGTGGATGGGCTCTCTCATACTGAGCCAAGTCCCCCGGGACAAGGTGTTCAGCCTGGCGTTCAACGGAACTACATACCCCATCGACAATCTGGAAGGTATCCCCGTGAACACCTTTCAGGCTACTCTCGACGGGCTTACCCCCGCAACGCTCCAGAAGTTCCTGCGCCGCATGTGCAAGGACAGCAACGCCTACAAGGCATTTATGGAAGTGACTCCCCGACGGGACTTCGACGAAATAAAGGAAGAACTGAGGCTCATTCTGGAGCGGTACTTCGATATGTTCGGAGACGCAAATAACAAAAGTTACGACGAGGAAAAGGAAGATAAGTATGAGGCAAACATCGAAAAGTATAACTACGAATACAACTACGCCTTCATCGGCAAGAACGACCGGATTTTCCCGCCCGAAAACATGGAGATGAACTTTTGCGACCTGATAGACTGCCATCCGGTCCTGACGGACAACGCACACTATGACGAGTCCATGTTCCGCTTTCTGCTGCAAGATATGTGGGAGATGACTGCCAGTGAATTCAGATATCATATCAAAGCCATAAATATTGAATGAAACGAAACAGAAAATGATTTGCAGTACCATTCAATCCATCGACAAAGCCCTCGTTGCAAGACGCTTTGCCCATGCACGGAATACGTACGGTCGAGAAGCTCTTGTGCAGCAGCAGGTGGCGGAGAAAATGCTGCGCCTGCTCACGAAACATGCCTGCCCGTCTGCTGCGGCACACAACGGCGAGGGCAATACGCGAAGTTTGTCAGGCAACGCCTCCCCCTTCCGCCATATCGTAGAGTTCGGATGCGGAACCGGGTGCTACTCCCGTTTGCTGCTGCACGCATTGCAACCGGAAACTCTGCTTCTCAACGACTTGTGTCCCGAAATGAGGGAGTGTATCTGCGATTTGTTGCCGGCCGGTGAACCTCTGCCTCATAAACCTCTACTTTACGATGATAAAGTAGAACTCTACGGCGCTAAAGTGCCACTTGAGAAAGCTAAAGTGCCACTTTACGGAAACCCGCTTATATCCCCTGCCGTCAGCTTTTTGCCGTGTGATGCCGAAACTCTTGATTTCCCGCAAGGGACAGACCTGATAACGTCCTGCTCCACCCTGCAATGGTTTGCCGATACGGAACGGTTCTTCACCCGCTGCCACCACTTCCTATCGGACGGTGGCATTCTCGCATTCAGCACTTTCGGCAAGAGGAATATGCAGGAGATACATACCCTGACCGGACACGGACTGGAGTACTTCTCGCTTGAAGAACTGAAAGCCTTGCTGTCTTCCCGCTTCGAGGTTCTTTATGCCGAAGAAGAGATTGTCTCCCTGCCATTCGGCACTCCGCTCGAAGTGTTGCAACACCTCAGACAAACCGGCGTTACCGGGACGGAAAAGAGAGTCTGGACGCGCGGACGCCTGCAAAGTTTCTGCGAGGAATATATCCGGATGTACGGCAAGGACGACCGTAGTGTTTCGCTGACTTATCACCCGATTTATGTAATAGCGAGAAAAAGAGGAAGGACAAAGTAAGAAGCATAAGGGATGAAGTACAAAATACGAAGCATAAGGTACGAAATGTAAAGTATAAGGTATGAAGTATGAGGTATAAGAGATTTTAAAATAAAGGATGAGGAATTCGGTAAACACATAGGTGATAAGAGGTATGAGCACCGATGTTTAATCAGTTAATTTACATAAAGATATAAAGAATTATGAAACCAAACATTTATTTCATCAGCGGCATTGATACGGATGCCGGAAAAAGCTATTGCACTGCCTGGTATGCCAAGCAGCTATCCCGGAACGGACAGCGTGTCATCACCCAGAAATTCATTCAAACCGGCAATACCGGACACTCCGAGGACATCGACCTGCACCGCCGCATCATGGGCACCGGCTATCTGCCTGAGGATAACGAGGGTCTTACAATGCCCGAAATCTTCTCCTATCCCTGCTCTCCCCATCTTGCGGCACGCATCGACAACCGTCCTATCGACTTCGACAAAATAGAGAACGCCACGCAGGAGCTTGCCCGCCGCTACGACACCGTACTCGTGGAAGGAGCCGGCGGACTGATGGTTCCCCTGACCGGAGAATATCTCACCATAGACTACATTGCCGATAAGAACTACCCCCTTATCTTCGTGACATCCGGCAAGCTGGGCAGTATCAATCACACCCTGCTAAGCCTTGAAGCCATCGGGCACCGGGGAATCATGCTCGACACCGTACTGTACAACCTTTATCCCACGGTAGAGGACAAGACCATACAGAACGATACGATGCAATACATACGGGAGTATCTTTCCAGACATTTCCCCGGAACGAAGTTTGAGGTTGTGCCGGAGATAAATAATCTGCATCAGACCATGTAATCTGTGACGAATTTCGTACCTTTGCACGTTATAAAACGTCATAGGACACATGGAAGCATTTACATTCGATACAACCGAGCAGATATTACTCGCAGCGACGGGAACTCTTTTTATCATTCAAGCCCTTTATTACCTTTGCCTGTACAACCGCATCCACCTGCGCAGCCGTGCCGTGAAGCGCGGCAATGTACACTTCTCGCAGGAGCTCCCACCGGTGTCGGTCATCATCTGCGCACGTGAAGAATGCGAAAACCTGCGGCGTAACCTGAAAGCTGTGCTGGAGCAGGATTATCCGCAATTTGAGGTTATCGTCATCAATGACGGAAACACGGACGAAAGCGAAGATTACCTCACCTTGCTGGAAGAGAAATACCCGCACCTCTACCACAGCTTTGTCCCCGACTCTTCCCGCTACATCAGCCGGAAGAAGCTTGCCGCCACCCTCGGCGTGAAAGCCAGCAAATACGACTGGCTCGTCTTTACCGAAGCCAACTGCTGCCCGCAAAGCAACCAATGGCTGCGGCTGCTGGCACGCAACTTCACCTCGCGTACGCAAGTTGTCTTGGGATATAGCGGCTATGAACGCGGTAAAGGCTGGCTGCACAAGCGTGTGGCTTTCGACAATCTGTTCACTTCCATGCGCTACCTCGGCTTTGCGCTTGCCGGAAGCCCGTATATGGGCATCGGGCGTAACCTTGCCTACCGCAAGGAGTTGTTTTACGAACACAAAGGGTTCTCTGCACATCTCAACCTTCAGCGCGGCGATGACGACCTGTTCGTCAATCATGTAGCCACTGCCGAAAATACCCGCGTGGAAACCGATGCGGATGCCACCGTACGCATGCAACCCGTATTCCGCGCAAAAGACTGGCGGGAAGAGAAAATCGGTTACGCATCTACCGCCCGCCTCTATCACGGCATGCAACGCTGGCTTGCCGGACTGGAAACCACTACCCGCCTCGCGTTCCATGCCGCATGGATGGCTACGCTCGCAACAGCCATACTGCATTTCCACTGGCTGGCGGCAGGCATTGCATTCCTCGTCTGGATACTCCGGTTTATCCTGCAAGCCATCATCGTCAACAAGACTGCCAAGGATTTAAACGACCGGCGCAGATACTACTGGTCGCTGCCCGTGTTCGATGTACTCCAGCCGCTGCAATCTCTCCGCTGGAAGCTCTACTGTCTGTTTAGAAAGAAAAGCGAATTCCTGAGAAAATAAATGAGGAATTACCCTACTCGTAGCGCATGGAATTTGCCGGATGAATCCGTGTAATGAGGTAGGACGGTCCTAACAGCATAGCGATTGAAGCCAGCAGCGTGCCGACATTCAGCAACAAGAAAAGCCAAAGATTGAAAGATACGGGAACGGTGTCCATATAATAGGTTTCCGGGTCGAGACGGAACAAGCCGAACCACTTCTGGATAAAATAGAAAGCCAGTCCTATTACATTGCCCCACAGCATTCCTTTTCCGATGAGGAATACCGCCAGCCAAAGAAACAGTTTGCGGATAGTGAGGTTGTTCGCTCCCAAAGATTTCAGAACGCCAATCATGGAGGTGCGCTCTATGATGATTATCAGCAGTCCCGAAACCATGGTAAACCCGGCAACGCCAATCATCAGAATAAGGATAACCCATATATTGACATCCAAGATGCCGAGCCATGCAAAAATCTGCGGGTTCAACTGCTCTACGTTGAGTACACAGTATTCTGCCCCGTAAGGGTCGGGATGTCGGCCCACTTCATCGGCTATCCGGTAGGTGGTTTCTTCCAGTTTATCGTAGTCGTACAGCTCCAGCTCCACTCCGCTCACCTGGTCGGGATGCCACTTGTTCAGACGGTTCACCAGGCACAGGTCTGTAAGCAGGAACAGGTTGTCGTATTCGGAAAAGTTGGTCTGGTAGATGCCGACGATTGTCAGGCGGCGGGCACGCACATCGTCCTGTATATAATAGGTGTCTATCTTGTCGCCGAGCTTCAGCTTCAGTTTGTCGGCTATCGCCTTTGAAATGACCACACGGTTGGTAGAAGCCGAGTCGCTGAACTGCGGAAACTCTCCCTCTATCAGGTGACGGCGGAAGAAGGAACTGCCATACTCCGGCCCTATACCTTTCAATACCATGCCCTGAAAGGCATCGGACGTCTTTATCATACCCGGCTTGGTGGAATAGCGTTGCACGTGTTTCACACCGGAATTATCCGCAAGAGCGGCAAGCATACTGTCCGTCACGGCTATGGGGCGGGTTTCAAAAGAACGCGCCGCATCCGAATTGCTAATCTGGATATGCGAGCCGAAACCGATTATCTTATCGCGTACCTCGCTCTTGAAACCGATTATCACCGACACGGCAATAATCATCACCGCCAACCCGATAGCAACACCGATAGTTGCTATCAGCACGGCAGGACGGGAAACTTGCTTTCCGACATCGGAACTGCGGTAAATACGCAGCGCTATGAAACGGGATAAATTCATCAGTAGTATTATATATCTTCTATTCCGTACGTCCCGGATAGGCTTCGAGCGCTTTGGAAAGCACAAACAGCGCACGGATTAAATCTTCCTTCTTCAAGACGTAAGCGATGCGCACTTCGTTGCGGCCGGAACCCGGAGTGGTATAAAAACCGGAAGCCGGAGCCATGAAAACGGTCTGCCCTTCGTACTGGAATTCGGAAAGACACCATGCGCAGAACTTGTCCGAATCGTCTACGGGCAGCTTGGCCACGGTATAGAACGCTCCCATCGGAATGGGTGAATATACGCCGGGGATACGGTTCAGACCGTCAATCAGGCATTTACGGCGTTCTACATACTCGTCGTAGGTATCGCGCAGATAGTCTTCGCCGGCATCCAAAGACGCTTCGGCGGCAATCTGACCTATCAACGGCGGACTCAAACGCGCCTGGCAGAACTTCATAACGGCATCGCGTATCTCTTTGTTCTTCGTTATCAGCGCACCTATACGGATACCGCATTCGGAATACCGCTTGGAAACGGAATCAATCAGGACTACATTGTTCTCGATGCCTTCCAGATGGCAGGCGGAGATGTATGGAGAACCCGTATAGATGAACTCGCGATACACCTCGTCGGAGAAGAGGAAGAGGTCGTACTTCTTCACAAGGTCGCGTATCTGATTCATTTCACGGCGGGTATAAAGGTAGCCGGTAGGATTGTTGGGGTTACAAATCAGGATGGCACGCGTACGTTCGTTTATCAGCTCCTCGAACTTCTCCACTTTAGGCAGCGAGAATCCCTCTTCGATGGTCGTTGCAATCGTACGTATCCTGGCTCCGGCAGAGATGGCAAACGCCATGTAATTGGCATAAGCCGGTTCGGGCACGATAATCTCGTCACCCGGATTGAGGCATGCCATGAAAGAGAACAGCACCGCTTCCGAACCGCCGGATGTAATGATTATGTCATCGGCAGTGAGCTTGATGTTGTACTTATCGTAATACCCCACCAACTTCTCGCGATAGCTGCGATAACCGGCACTGGGACTGTACTCCAATACCTTACGGTCAATATTACGGATGGCGTCAATCGCGACTTGCGGCGTAGGCAGGTCGGGCTGTCCGATATTGAGGTGGAATACATGGATGCCCCGTTGCTTGGCTGCATCTGCCAAGGGAGCCAGCTTTCTGATAGGAGATGCGGGCATCTCCATCCCGCGAATAGAAATTGTTGGCATGAGTTTTTATATCATTTTATCATTTAAGTTGCAAATGTAGTGATTTATTTGATACCAAAGGGAAGCAAAGACATAAAAACTTTAAAAACCTTATCTATATTAAAAACACTATGCTATTTAAAAAGAATCTTGTACCTTTGAAATAGTAAACAAATGAGCAACCACAACCGTTTTATCTTAAACCAACTTTTAAAATAGTAAGTAACGCTATGGTCATCAACCTAATAACTTTTGCTTCACTGCTACATAAGCAAGCATCAGTCCGCAGTTCCCATGAAATAATCCTGAACGAACTGGAAAAATATTTCACCGTCAATTTCATAGATTACCAAGATATCAACAAGCTGTCTCCCGACGATTTCAGCATCCTGTTCATCGCCACCGGCGGAGTGGAACGGCTGGTTATCCAGCATTTCGAGGCTCTTCCCCGCCCTGCCATCATCCTGGCAGACGGTATGCAGAACTCGCTTGCCGCCGCCCTCGAAATATCTTCCTGGCTGCGCAGCCGGGGAATGAAAAGCGAAATCCTGCATGGCGAACTGTCCGAAATCATCAAACGTATTTTTGTACTGCACAGCAATTTCATGGCACAACGCGGCCTCTACGGAATGCGTATCGGCGTGATAGGCACTCCGTCGAGCTGGCTCATTGCCAGCAACGTGGATTATCTGCTTGCCAAACGACGCTGGGGAGTGGAATACACAGACATCGCACTGGAACGTGTGTACGAATATTACAACCAAATCACGGATGATGAAGTAGGCGAAGCATGTGCCGGCCTTGCCGGAAAAGCGCTTGCCTGCCGGGAAGCGTCGCCCGAAGATATGATAAAGGCAATGCGCCTGTACCGCGCCATCCGGAAGATTGTGGACGAAGACCGTTTAAGCGCACTCACCCTGAGTTGTTTCCGCCTGATAGAACAGACGGGCACTACCGGCTGCCTGGCGCTTTCCCTGCTGAATGACGAGGGCATCATTGCCGGATGCGAAGGCGATTTGCAGTCCGTCTTCACCATGCTCGCTGCCAAAGTGCTTACAGGCAAACCTGCTTTCATGGCCAATCCTTCCATGATTAATGCACGCACCAACGAAATCATACTGGCGCATTGCACCATCGGCATCGCACAGACAGAACAGTTCATCATCCGCAACCACTTTGAAACGGAAAGCGGCATCGGCATACAGGGAATATTGCCTACCGGAGACGTGACAATCGTGAAATGCGGCGGAGAATGTTTGGACGAATATTACCTCGGCACAGGTACACTGACCGAAAACACCAACTACATCAATATGTGCCGCACACAGGTACGTATCAAGATGAACGCCCCGGCAGAATATTTCCTGAGAAACCCGTTGGGTAACCATCACATCATGCTGCATGGCAACTACGAACTGATGCTCGACGAGTTCCTGCAATCCAACGGATGCAAAAGGATAGAATAAACTCTAAAACCGACCGGCAATCATATTACATCATCACTCATGCGGACTTCAAAGCGGGTTCCTCTGCCCGGCTTTGAAGTCACCGTAATGGTTCCGTGTATACGTTCCACAATTGTCTGGCAGATACTCAACCCTAAACCGGCCCCTTGCGTAAAGCTGTCCGCCTTATAGAAACGCTCGAAGATATGCTTCTGGTCTTCATCGGATATACCCGCTCCGGTATCTTCCACAAAGACGGTTGTATATCCGGATTCATCCACTCTATATCCTAAAGTGATGCTCCCTTGCACGGTAAACTTCTTGGCATTGTTAATCAGATTATTCAAAACCTGCTTCAAGCGTACGGCATCGGTAGTGATATACTTGTCGGCCCCTTCCGGAAAATCGGTGCATAATTCCACTCCCTGCGGCATGCTCAACCTCTGGGAGTCGTAAACTTCCTGCATGATAAACGTAAGATTGTAAGAAGAGAACTGAAAATCCATTGTGCCCGATTCAATGCGCGAGAGGTCCAGAATATCATTAATCAGAGCCAGCAACAACGTGCAGTTTATATTGATAGTCTCGACAAACTGCTGTACTTCTTCCGAAGAAAAGGCTTGCAGGTCTTTCAACAAATCGGAGAAACCGACTATCGCATTCAACGGAGTACGTATCTCATGGCTCATGTTGGCAAGGAACGCCGATTTCAGTCTGTCAGCCTGCAAGGCACGGTCACGGGCTGCGATAAGTTCCTCTTCGGTGTCTTTATAACGCTGGATACTCTGGCATACGCCCAATACCCTATAAGGTATATCTACCGTAAGCCCCTCATAAGCAGTACTCCGGAACTCCCACCACTCATATCCGCCATCTGCGTTTTGCAGCCGGAAACTCATGCGCGAGTTCGGCTCATGCCCCAGCATGATATTGTCGAAATGCCTGCATGTGCGGGAAAGGTCTTCCGGATGGACAATCCGATCCAGTTCTTCCCTCGAGATATAGTCCGTATTGTCGTAGCAATTGAAACGTTGCAGCAGTCCGTCGGGAAAATGGAAGCATTTCAACCGTGTGTTGTACTGCCACGGATAAATGGAACTTTCCTCAATAGCCATATTGAAAAAACGCTTCTGCATCTCTTCTTCGGATATATTACGGCAGACAATTGCCATACCCGTCAGTTTGTCTTTCGCAAAGATAGGAACCACCTCGCCCGAAACAGGGAAATAAGTACCTTTGGTATTCTCCTGCATGAATGCCTTTTCCGGTATAATGACAGGCTTCCTATCCTGTATCACCTGTTTCAACAGAGCCTGCAGGATATTCTCGCCATTCATGTAAATATGGAGAATGGAACCGGCAACCTGTCCTTCGTACGGACGTGTCGTATACATTTCTGCAGGCAATCCCAGCATCTCCACTAAAGCCCGGTTCACAAAATGGATTCTCAAATCCATATCATACGTAACCAGTCCGTCGCGAATAGAACAGAATATCTTATCGAATTCATCCCGCTGTTCCACCAGGCGGTGTTGTATCAGCAGACGGGTCTGCGCATGTATCCGCTTGCGCGATTCACGCCGGTTGCTCCGATAGAGCCAGACTACAAGAAATGCCAACGCACCCACTATCACCGAATAGAACAGAATAAACCAAGCCTGATAGCGGTCCATCAGAGGAATGTTCAAAACGATTCCCCGTTTTTCAACACTATCCACATCTACATGGAAGAAATCCAACTGTTTGTAGTCGAACAATAACTTGCCGCCCAGGTCTCCTATTCCGAATGAAGCAGGCGACCGGCCCTTCAGAATACTTGCCGCCTGTATGCCCGCAGCATAAGTATCTGCCGCCGGTTCTACATCATAAACACATAAAACACCGCTTGTCATTGCCAGGTTTTGATTGGCAAATACAGGAGCTTTCAATTTCAGGGAAAGAAAAGGAATCCACTTAGGGGCGATAACAATGTACTTATGGGCATGATAATCGTAACAAATAGACGTTATGAGAGAGTTGAGGGACTTTCTCTGCACATTCAGTTCCTTAAAACTGTATTCGGGATGTTTCTTATGAAAAGACTCCCAGGCTTCTTCTACCGCTTCCACTCCCTTAGCACTCAAAAAACTGCTGTCCGACAGGCAGACAATCTCCTTACGTGCAGGAAACAAACGTATGGCTTCCTCAAGCAACACATTAAAATCCGTTACTGAAGTGAAGCCCGAGACATTCGGCATACGGTCGAACAACTTCCTGTCAGGATATTTAATGCCCGAAACAACTACCGGTATCTGATACGGCAAAGAATCGCCGCAGTGAGTCAAGGTAAAGAAAGCCTCATCGCTGGACGTCACAATCAAATCCGTTTTCCGCTGTCTGGCACGTTCGCATATGCGGCGCATGATGACACACTCCGAAGCAAACGTCCAAAAATCGGCATTCAGATACTCTATAACCACGTTTGCTTTTACACCGCCCTCTTCCAAGCCGTCCTGCAAACCGGCAATAAGGTTATTATGCCAGGAAGAGCTGTTTGTGTATGATTGTATGAAAAGTACATTATAATTGGTTTCCGCAGCCGAAAGCGTCCCCGATATCATGCATAAGAAAGCTAATGAACATGTTAAGAAAAAGTGTTTTCCCATTCCGTTTGTTTTGATTTGTCTGCGTAAACTTCTTTATAACTACGCAAATATACAAGCTTATATCGAGAATATACATCTTTTCTTAAAAAACTTTATTCATCATGCAATGCTTCTGCCGGGTGTACTTTCATCGCTCCATAAGCAGGATACCAGATTCCGGCAACAATCATCAGCGCCATAAGCAGCCATGTCAAGGCAAGAGCCGGCAGGAAGCGTCCGGCATCGAAAGGCATCTTGCCCACATCCACCAGTTCGGCATAACCGATGTTGAAAGCGATGACAGCCGCCGGTACGGCCGCCAGCGTAAGCAGCAACACCCCTTCGTACATGAGACAGGAGAAAATCCCCCGGCGCGAACTGCCCAGCGCCAGCCTCAGCGCAACCTCTTTACGGCGTTGCTGCGTACGGAACCAGAATGTGCCGATAACGCCCAAGAAGATATTCAACAGCAGGAAACCGAGCACGCAAAGCTGCGTCTTCCATTCGTTCATGTCTTCCAGCTCGCAGATTTCGCGCAAATGGCTGAAAGGTGTAATGTCCAGCAGATACAGATTACCTACCTGATAAAGGCGGTCGGCATCATTCATCAGCTTTTCGGCAAAGTTCTTATCGGCATCTTCGGAAACGCGCAGGCTGACTGTGACATAACGGGGTTCGCCGAAATTCCGTAACCTCTTCGCATTGAGCGGAAGGGCTGCAAAAGCCCCGCCCCACTGCGACGGAGTATGGAAATGCGACCAACGCACGGGCGTGCCCACCGCACCGATGCGACGGCGGACGTCCTTACCGTAGTTCAACAGCAAGACTTCCCGCCCTGGCAAGGACGCACTGCCTCCCAATTCCGGATGTCCTTCGGTGAGATTGGAAGATACCACCGGCTCGTCATTGCGGAATGCAGCCTCTACCTTGGCAAACTCCGCTTCCTCCGTAAAGGCATAACGGAACACGCGGAAAAAGTCCGCCTCCACCCAAAGAAGACGAACATTGACAGCCACAGAGTCAATACCCAAATCAATACCGTTACTGCCCTCATTGTACGGAAAGCAGTTTTGCGAAATGGCAACGGCCTCTACGCCGGGGCAGTGGCGCAGCCTGTCCGTAAGCCGGAGCAAGTCGTCCATATCATCATCGGCGGTCAGCTCCGGATTATAAAGAGGCGAGTCCTCTCCCAGCTTGCTTACGGTGATGTTGTAGCAGTGCTCCGTATCGAATCCCATCGGAGCGTGATAGACCCGTGCGGTGACAAGCGTCCAGTCCACAATATACCACAGCACGACAAAGACCAGCAGCAGCTCCACAAAGAGAAAAAGATTGCTGTTCCACTCGTTCTTTATTTGTTTCAATATCGTTTTCATAACCATCGTTTACCTTTGATTGATCGCATCCGTTATATTCATTCTCGAAGCCCTCCATGCCGGTATGCCTGCCGAAAGGATGTTCATCAGCAAACAGAAACCGAAAGCAGCAAGGAATGCCCAGGACGAAAGCAGCATGCCCGGTGTCAGGGCGGTTTCCCCGCTGAGGTAGGCATTGGTGCTGTTGTTGAAAAGGAAACCGTTCAGCAGGAAGGTGGCGGCGTAACTCAGCGCAAGTCCCAACACGCCGGCAAACAATGTCAGCAACAGGTTCTCAAAGAATATCTGGCGTATCAGTTCGCCACCCGTAGCCCCGAAAGCCTTGCGCACACCTATCTCCGCCATACGTCTGCGCATACGGGAGAGCGTCATGCTGCTCAGGTTGATGGCAGGCACAAGCAACAGGATGGCGATAACGAGCATATAGCGCAGGATAATGGCTTTGGTATCGGGCGTTTCGCTCCACTTGCGGTAAAGGTTGGCAAACTGTTCATCGGGTTGCCCGCGATAGAACACTTCCGAGTCGCGCAGACTGTCGTTATACTTACGGCGGAGTTGCTCCGCCTCCTCACGGATAGCCGGGAAATCGGCTGCGGAGCGCGCAAGGATAACCGCCCTCATCTGCCCCATGGTCTCCTCCCACCACGTCAGCCGGGCAATGTCTGTGGACGTATAGGGAACCCACACCTGCGCATAGGCGGAAGTAGCCAGTACGGACACATCCGTCACCACACCGGATATACGGTATTCCACATAGTTCAACTGTACCGTCTTTCCCGCAACGTCCGTCGTGCCGAACAGGCGGCGCGCCACCGCAGCGCTCAACACGGCACATGGCACTCCGGCATCGCTGTCGGCCTTTGTAAACGCCTTGCCGCTGAGAAAGCGGAACCGGAAGATATACCAAAAGGCGTCGTCCGTCTGCACCATGTCGGCCGTGACCTTGTTGCCTGCCGGCAGGGACACACGTACCTTTTCGGGCAAGGAAACCAACGTTACCGCCTCCGCCGTAGTGAGATTCTTAAAGCACTCGCGCCCCGTACGCACCGACATGCGGGCGTTGGATGAATCGCCGTCGCTCCCGCCCTTGTTCTTGACGGACATGGCAGACACATACAGCGAACGGCTGCGATTCACCTCGGGCTCGCAGTCCACGAGCCGAACCTGAAAAGTGATGACAAGTACCATAATCATGCAGATGGCCAATGCCGTACCCAGTACGGAAACCCATGTTATGATGGGATTCTCGCGCAAGTGATATAGCGCTTGCTGAAAGTAAAGACGTATCATATTCCGTTATCTGTTTAACTTCCTAAAATCATTCATCATGCAAAGCCTCTGCCGGTTGTACCTTCATCGCCCTGCGTGCCGGAATGCCTATACCAATCGCAATCATCAATCCTATCAGCAGGAAGCTGATGGCAGCGCAAAGCAATAGGCGCTCCCACTCCAAAGTCGTACCGTTGCGCCAGGAGTTCAGTTCCATGCTTGCCAGATTATAGTCTATGAGCAAAGCAACAGGCGTGACAAGCAACAGCAAAAGCAGCCCCTCGCTTATCAGACGGGTGAAAATACTCATGTCCGATGCTCCATGCACCTTATGCAGGGCAATCTCCGAACGGCGTTGCTGGGTACGGAACCAAAAAGTGCCGAGCAGTCCCAGAAATATATTCAGCAACAGAAATCCCATACCCATTACGTAATTGCGCAGGTCATTGCTCCATGTCTGCTGGAAATTACGGCGGATGTCCTTAAAGGAACGTATTTCGGAGATAAAGATATTGCCGATGCGGAACTGTTTCTCACTGTCCGTTTTCAGGCGTTGGATGAAATCATGGTCCTGATTTTCGCGGACACGGACACAGAGTTCCAATCCCGTATCATACCAATCGAGTTTATAAAGAAAGGTATACGAATCGCGGGCCTGCTCGAAATCATTGTAACGTACATCCTTCAAGGCCGCTCCCAGCCGGTAGGTTTGTATTGTGTCGCCGAAAAGCCGGAAGCTCTTGCCTACGAACTCCGTCAGCGGATGGCCGTACTTCCGGTAAAGATTGTCGGAAGCAAGGAACTCTCCCTTTTCCAACATCCCGGCAAGCTGCTCGGGCGTCTCGCCACGTGTGCCCTGATAACGGAACACACGCACAAAATCGGGAGTCACCAAACGGCGTATCGTCCAATTACCGGAGACCAGCGTATCGTACTGCACCAGATCTGTGGAGTTACTGCCATTATATGGATATGAGTTTTGCGAAAGGCTCACCGCCTCTATCTCCGGACGACGGCGCAGACGGTCCACAAGTTCAAGAATATCGGCATCTTCCTGCTCATCGGTCTGGTTCGGGATATAATCGGGACTCTTATCGGTAAGCTTTCCCATTTCGATAAGGTAGCAATGGCTGATGTCGAAGCCCCGCGGCTCCAGATAAGTTGCCGTACGCGTATAGAGATAGTCCACCACAAACCACATCACAACGCTTACAACCAGCAATTCCAACGCCAGCCACAGGTTATTGCGCCATTCATTCTTTATCTGTACTAAAAGTTTCTTAGTCATTTCTTTCCGTAATTAATAGTTAGCGACAAGCGTTTAGTGTAACCGTCCTCCCAATGCGTTCACTATCCCGATGCGGGAAGCCTTCCATGCCGGGAAACCACTGCTCATCAGATTCAGCACAAAGCAGAACAGCAACGCCCACCCAAAGGTGGAAGCATGAAGCAGAATGGAAGCATCCACTTCCGGCGGGTTCAAAGTCTGACTGAATTCCTGCGCAAAAAGCAACGTGTTGCCCACGTATGCAAAGGCTACGCTCAACAGCAAACCGACAACACCTGCCAATAAAGTCATTACCAGATTCTCCGCCACAATCTGCCCTATCAGCTCCATCCGTGTACTGCCGAAAGCACGGCGCACTCCGATTTCCGATACCCGCTGACGCAAGCGGCTCTGTGTCATGCTCGAAAGATTGATGGCAGGCACTATCAGCAGAATGACGAAGATGATAATCCGCTGACGGCGCGCCGCATTCACATCCGGTTCGATATTGGCACCGAAAGCGATGGAATTCTTTTCCTGGTCGTAAGGGCGGTTACGATAAATCAGCTTCCAGCCGTTCTCTCCGATAAGCGTATTATACTCCGATTTACGGCGTTCCGCTTCCTGGCGGATAGCGGGAAAATCATCCCGACTGTGCGCCAGCATCGTACAACTCATCATTCCCATGTGCCGGTCGTTCCAAGCCTCCTTATCCATTCCCGTAGAAGTATACGGGACCCATACCTGTCCGTAAGCGCAGTCGGCCAGCGTAGACACATCTTTCACGACACCGGCAACGCGGTAAGGCGCATGATTGAGAAGAAACTCGCGCCCCACGGCATCCGTCGTGCCGAAAAGGCTGCGCACCACACTCTCCGTAAGTACAGCCACCGGTTGACCTGCATCGAATGTTGCTTTATCATAAGGCTTTCCACCAATAAAGGAGAAGTCAAATACGCGCCAAAAGATGTCGTCCGTTTGTCGCAAGTCCACACTGATCGCCGGACTGCCCGGCAGAGATACAGGAGTGGATATAGGAAAAACAGTATAAATAGTAACGGCTTCCGGTGTCTTCAACGACTGGAAACATTCGCGGGCAGTCTGTGCGCTCATCGGTCCGTTACTTGTGCCGTCTCCCCAATTTGAGTTGGAGATACTCATCCACTTGACGTGCAGGAAGCGGTCACGGTTACTTTCGGGTGCAAAAGGGACAACCTTTACCTGCTGCATCATCACCACCAGCATAATGAGGAAGATGGCAAGCGCAGTACCGGCTATACTGACCGCACTAATCAGCGGTTGCTGGCGAAGTTGCGCCCATGCTTGTATGAAATATTGCTTTATCATCTCAACGGCCTATTTTTAAATTATCTGTATTTACGCCTCCTATGCCTCCTTTGGAAATATCAGCGCGTCCGGCGCTTCCGCTCAAAGTGACACTACCCACACCACCCATTTTGGCAGACAAATAGTCGCAGGCTACATGAATATCGGCGCTGCCTACTCCGCGCAAGGCAACTTTCAGCTCGTTGCACGTCAAGTCGGAGACATTCACTTCACCCACACCTTTTATCTCGAATGACACGGCATCGAGCTTCAAGGGCTTCTCACATTTGAATTCGCCTACACCGGTAAACTCCACCTCCTTCAAGTCGGGAGCTGAAATCCAGATAGTCACGCCATCCTTCTGATTACTCCTGCGCTTGTTTTTCCCGTCCTTGAAACCTATCAGCAGACGGCCGTCCTTCACTGTGGTCTGCGTATTCTTCACGTACCTCTCCCTGCCTTCAATCCTGAAAGAATAAGTATCACTCTGTGTAAAATGAATTGTCCCCACAGAGGTTATCTCAACGGACGAGAAAGCATCCACCTTACGTACCTCACTTACTTTTGCATCTTGTGCACAAACACTCAGCATACCTGCAAAGGCCAATACCAATGCAATGATAACACCCGCTATATCAGTTCTCATATTTCTTCTTTTTTTATTTTGTTTCACATTCTATTCTTCGTGCAACGCCTCTGCCGGCTGTATCTTGATAGCCTGCCGTGCCGGGAACCATATTCCAATCACCACCATCAGCGCTATCAGCAGCCATGCACCCAACGAGCCCAGCAGGAAACGCAGGAAGCTCCATTTCACCGGCCAGGTGGTAATCAGTTCCGTATGTCCCATTGTAAATTCGGCAATGCCCACGTTATAACAGACAATCATGGCGGGCAGCGTAACAAGAGTCAGCAACAGCAATCCCTCCCCCATGAGCAGGCAGAATATCTGCTTCTTCGTGCTGCCCATGGCAAGCCGCAAAGCTATTTCATTGCGGCGCCTACGGGTACGGAACCAGAAAGTGCCTATCAGCCCCAGGAACACATTCACCAACAGGAATACCACCACAACCGTTTGCGTATTCACCTTATCCACATCGCCTTTCATCACTTCAAACTGATATTGCTGCTCCGTATAAGGCACAACGTCGGCTATGAACATATTGTCGGTGTCCAGGTGCGGGGCTATCTCTTTCAGAAACTTGCTCCGGTAATCGGGAGAGTCCATGTTTTCCTTCACGCGGAAAACAATCTGCGCTCCATCATCCCGCAATTCGGTCCGTATCACATTCTCGTCAATTCTCCGGAAAGCCCACTCTGCATCTGCCCCATAGCGATAGGAACGGAAACTGCCGATCATACCGCACTGTATTACCACGTTCGCGGAATCTCCGTACCAGCTCAAGGGAGTATCCAAAGAGAAGCCGGGTACTCTTTCCTTATAATAGTCGGCCGCACCCTCGCTCAGCATCACATAATTGCCGGACGTGACATCATTCCCCACAGGCATTGCCGCAAACGGACGTCCGGCATCTTCCTTCATGCGAAATACCCGCGTATATCCTCCGGTAGCGTTTATTATACGCACCGCACAACCGATGGTATCCTGCACAGCCAGCGAGTTATAGGAATTATTGCCGCTCATCGGCAGGCTCCAATACGACAGGGCGGCCACTTCAACCGCAGGCTCCCTTTCGAGCTTCTGCAGGATGCCCAGGTATTTGTCCGCACTCGTCATGCTGCTGTCCCGGCTTTCACCGCCCTTAATCATTGAAAGCTGGTACACATGGTCTATGTTATAGCCCAACGGGCGATAGAACGTATACTTCAGGCATCCCAGCGAATCGCAGAGAAACCACATCACGATAAATACCAGAAACAATTCTGCAAGCACCCATCCGTTACTGCGGAGACGCGCCCGAATCATACGTAAGTTATGTACTATGAATTTCATAATCAATCTCGCTTTATTTATCGTTCAAAGAATCCACAATTGTGTGCCGTGCGGCAAGCCATGTAGGCAGGCCTGCGCTCAGCAGGTTGATGACCAGACAGAAAAGGAATGCCAGACAGAACACCGTAGGGCTGAACAGTACCGACATGCTCAGGTCGAACTCGCCGGAAGTGCCGGTGTTCTGATTGTTGGTGAACAGCCACGTACGCATGCCGTACACGGCCAGATAGCTGAACACCAGCCCCACCGCTCCGCCAATCAGAGTCAGTACGAGGTTTTCATTCAAGATCTGCCTTATGAGTACGCCGCGCGTCGCTCCGAATGCCTTACGCACGCCCAGTTCGCTGATGCGCTGCTGCATACGGCTGTTGCTCAGGCCGCACAGATTGAGCGACGGCACTAAAAGAACAATGAGCAATGCCAGAGCGTACTGTATGTACAACATCCGCAAATCCGGCCCCACGTTGGCCCACACATGGTTGACATGCGTCACGATTTCATCGGGCTGTTCCATAATGTCCATCAGCGTTTCGGCCTGTACGGCATTGATGTCTTTCACCCGCTTCGCTATTCCCTGCCTGATGGCCGGAATATCTTCGGAAGAACGTGCCAGCGCCACCACCGTATGCGATTGGGCATAACTCCAGATGGAAGTGGCATCCTGCAACTTGGCGGGATACATGCGCCACACTTGCGCATAAGCATCCTTCGCAATGACCGAAACATCCTTTACCACCCCGCAGATACGCGCTTCGTTACGGTTCAGCAGCACCGTCTTGCCTACTGCATCCGTAGTGCCGAACAGTTTCCGCGCCACAGAAGCAGCCACGACAATGGCGGACACATCACCGCCCCGGTCGGAATCGTCGAATCCCCGTCCTGCGACAAACTGCATCCGGAACACTTTCCAGAATCCCGGGTCGGTTTCCATAGCATCCACTTTCACCGCATTAGTGCCGTCGGGCATGGAAACCAGGGCGACCGTTGCCGGAACAAATGCCGTACAGGCCTCTACTTCGGGCAACGGCTGCACACAGTTCTTCATGAAAGCCGGCGAACAGGCTGTATAATTATTCCAGTTCTTGTTTTCCTTACCCTGCAAATGCATCTTGCTTATGTAGAGAGAGCGGTTACGGTTCACTTCCGGCTCGATGTCGGCATATTTCATCTGCCAGGTAATCACAATCGCCATAATCATGGTAATGGCAAATGCCGTACCCAATATGAATATGGTACTCAGCAACGGGTTCTGCCGTAAAAGTATAAAAGCTTGGCGAATGGTCTGCATTTTTGAGTTATGAGTTATAAGTTATGGATTATGGGGGTTATTCTACTTGACGGCCGTCGAAGAAGCGGATTGTCCTTGAGGTCTGTCTGGCTTGCTCTTCATTGTGGGTTACCATTACGATGGTGCGCCCGTCTTCCTTGTTCAGTCGATGCAGCAACTCCATCACTTCCGCTCCCATTTTGGAGTCCAGGTTACCGGTAGGCTCATCGGCGAGGATTATCTCCGGATTGCCGATAATGGCGCGTGCGATGGCAACACGCTGGCACTGACCGCCGGAGAGCTGTGTAGGCATGTGGCGCATGCGGTGGCTCAGGCCTACTTTCTGCAACACTTCCTCTGCCAGGCGGCGACGTTCTTTGGACGATACCTTTCTGTACAGCAAAGGCAGCTCCACGTTGTCCAGCACATTCAGCGAGTTAATCAAATGGAAAGACTGGAATACAAAGCCCAGCTTCCGGTTACGGAAAGCCGCCAGTTCCTTGTCCTTCATGCCGTCCACCTTGGTACCGGCTATTTCAATCGTGCCGCCGGTAGGCGCATCCAGCAAACCCATAATATTCAGCAAAGTAGATTTACCGCAACCGGAAGGTCCCATGATACTGAGAAATTCCCCCTTGTTCACTTCGAGGTTCACATTCTCCAACGCTACGGTTTCAATCTCGTTGGTACGATAAATCTTGTTGATGCCAGTTAACTTAATCATAATGGTAGGTATTTAATTGTTATTTCAGTTTCAGCTTATTCTTGTTCTTATATTGGCTCATGTCACTCACCACCACCTCATCGCCCGGTTGCAAGCCGCCAATAACTTCCACAAACTCAAAGTTGGAATCGCCCAACTGCACTTTGCGTTTCACAATCTCCTTGTCGGAATTGCGTACAAACAGTTCGTACTCCCCGCGACCCACGTAGTAAGAGGCGTTGGCTATGCGCATCACGTCCTCTTTCACGGCATTCATCACATATACGTCCGTCTTCAGGCCGGAGCGCAGACGGCGGTTGTTGTCCTCATTCAACTGTACGGTGAAGGAAATAACACCATTCTTGGACAACGGAGTGACGCTGCTCACCGTACCTTCCAGCTTCTCGCTGCCTATCTTGACTATCGCCTTGCCGCCGGCGGCAACACGGTCGCCGTACGTGTCGGCTATCTCACCCTCTACCTTGAAGTGGCTCAAATCGGAGATGACGGCAATCTGCGAACCTTCCGCCACCTGCGCGCCGATCTGGTTGTTTATGTAAGTGAGGATTGCCTTGCGGGGCGAGCGGACCTGCGCATCGTCCAGCGTGCGTTTCGTTTCGGCAAGCGTTTTTCTGAAGATGCTGAAGTCCAGCTCCTGTACCTGATATTCGGCATCCAGCACTTCCTTCTCGTTGGCGTACTGCTGCTTCAACTGTTCGTATTCCAGCTCCGCCACGTTATAACTCAACTCTGCCTGACGCACTTTGTCGGTAGTGCCCGAACCGAGGCTGTCGAGGTATTGCTCGTTGCGCAACTCCACCTTTTTGCGGTTCAGTTGCATGGCAGAGACTTTTATCTTCATCTCCAGGTCGTTCAGCTTGGTCATATTCTCAAGCTTGAGCTGCTTCAGCTTGTAGCTGCGCATCTGCTCCTCATCGAGTTTCTGCTTGTAGTCGGTTTCGGCACTCTGTAAGTCCAGCTTCAGGATGGGCGTGCCTATATCCACGCTGTCGCCGCCTTTCTTATATACTTCCAGAATACGGGTGTTGATGGGCGAGTTGATAATCTCCTCAAAGGCAGGAACCACCTTTCCGGAAGCGCTTACGCTGACCTCAATCGTGCCTGTACTTACCTGGGAGAACACGATGTCTTTCTCCTTCACCCCCGTGCGCATCAATGAAATGAACACACTGATAACGACGATACCCGCAGCGCCCATGCCGCCATAGCGAATGATTTTCTTGTTACGCTCTTTGTTACGAACTTCTTTCGGAATCTCTCTATCCATATTTTCTGTCTTTATTTACCGTTTTACGTTGCTGCCGTCCTGTTGCGTAAACGGACAGCCTGCGATTCTTCGCCCTTATACTTGCCAAATCCGTGCCAAAAACATAAATCATTGAAAACAAGCGTTAAGGCAAAAAGAAGAGTGTCCGTTTTCGGACACTCTGTACATTTTCGGATAGCTGCACTGTACGAAAAGAAGAAACAGACGGAAGAGAAAGCACAATGGTACGGCGGAAGAAATATAAACGACAGGGGATAACGGGGAAAACTCCTCACCTCAGCGTCCGTTTCCCCCTTTGGTATTTGTCATGCCACGCGTTGGTACTTGTCATACCACTCTTTGGTACGGCATGTACCACACTGTGGTACTACGAATACCGCACTGTGGTACGAGAGATACCAACGGTTGGTACTCCGCGTACCAAGCCGAGGTATTTCCCGGTACATCCTTTCTTGTGATTATCAAGCACTTACGATAATATTCCCTGAACGTTATCTCAGACGCAGTCTGTCCCCTACTTCGGGCACATATTCCGCATCCTTGCGGTTCATCTTATACAGATTCTTCAGGCGGATGCCGTACTTCTGCGAAATGGAGTGCATGGAATCGCCGTCTTTTACAATATAAACGGTATGAGGTTTGGCGGCTTTCTTACGCTTGTCTTTCAGATAGATGATGTCGCCTGCCTCTAAGGTGTACTCTTTATGCAGGTCGTTATACTTCACCAGTTTGCGCCAACTGATGTCGAACTCTTTGCCCAGGAACTGGAAAGTATCGCCGTCGCGGGCCACAACGTAGGCAATGTCGTTGGCAATATACACCTGATGCGGGTTGGCAAGCCAGGGTTTCTTCTTCAGTTCTTTCTCCCACTTGCGGGCCTCGCGCTTGCTCATGCCGCGGCTGTCGTACTTATACAGGTCATAGTCCTCGATAATGGTTATCAGGCGATTGGCATAGGAAGGGTCTGTGGCGTATCCCGCTTTTTTCAGGCCGCGCGCCCAGCCTTTGTAGTCGGTAATCTTCAACTTAAACAGGAAAGCATAGCGTGCGCCGCGTTTCAGGAAGAGCGAGTGGTCCTCGTAGGAGTCCTTCGGGTGGCGATAGGCGCGGAAGCACTCTCCTTTGGCATCGTCGTCGTGGTACACTCTCCGCCCGCGCCAGTCGCTATGGCACTTTATGCCGAAGTGGTTGTTGCTCTTGCGTGCCAGTGCGCTTTGTCCCGCACCGCTCTCCAGCAGGCCTTGTGCCAGTGTGATGCTGGCGGGTATCTTATGTTCCTTCATCTGCTCCACGGCAAGCGGGGCATATTGTTTGATATATTCGTTGTAACGGGAATTTCTGCGTTGTGCCTGCACAGCCACGCAAATAAGGAGAAGTGCTATGATAGCAGTCAGTCTGAATATAGGTTTCATGCTTCGAGTGTTGAATTTGACACAAAAGTCTGCAAAAGAATTGAAAAAACCAATCTCTTTCCTATCTTTGTAACATTAATTACAATAAACCATTATTCTATGAAGGACCTGAACATACAGATTGCCATCAAGATATACGAATACGAAGAGCTGAATGCCGCCGACCGCGAGCTTCTGGATGCCGCCCGGCAGGCAACTTACCGCAGTTATGCCCCCTATTCGCACTTCTCGGTGGGCGCAGCCGCCCGGTTGGCAAACAATATCATCGTTACCGGAACCAATCAGGAGAATGCAGCCTATCCGTCGGGGCTTTGCGCGGAACGCACCACTTTGTTCTATGCCAACTCCCAATATCCCGACCAGGCTGTGGAGACACTCGCCATAGCCGCCCGCAACGAACGCGGCGAGTTCCTGGAAGAACCGATTCCCCCGTGCGGCGCCTGCCGGCAGGTGATGCTCGAAACGGAAAAACGTTTCAAACGTCCCATGCGCATACTGCTGTCCGGCGAAAAAGGCATTTATGAATTGAGAAGTGTGGGCGCATTGCTGCCGCTTTCGTTCGATGCGTCTTCCATGTTATAAAACAAATACCTACCTCTGCAACTGCTAACCAACAAATACCACCACCAATGAGAATATCCAAATAAAGACAGCACATTTCGGTAAACATCGCTTTATATATGCTTTTCATATCAGAACGCTGAGCATCACTCAAAAGGAAAATGTTTAGCCTTTACTGTGTTTGTCTGTTCCCCACAGCCTTACAAGAGTTGAAAGTGTGTCGTACAGACACCTATGTTATCTACCCTAAACACAGTAATTTTATGAGTATCATTATTAAAGACCTTAGCTATACCCATACCGATAAGGAAGTTTTGTTTTCCAACCTCAATCTGATTATCAATTCCGGAGAAAAGACCGCGCTGACAGGCAATAACGGTTGCGGAAAGTCCACCCTGATGCGTATCCTTGCGGGAGAAGCAGCACCGAGCGCCGGTAATGTACATTGTTCCGGACATCTTTACTATGTGCCCCAGCATTTCGGACAATATGACGGCCGGACGGTTGCGCAGGTATTAGGCATAGACCGTAAGCTAACTGCACTCCATGCCATTCTGAACGGTGATACAGCGGAAGAACACTTTGCCCGGCTCGACAACGACTGGAATATCGAAGAGCGTACCCAAGCCGTTCTCCACGCCTGGCATTTGAACGGTATCTCTCTTTTACGCCCGTTAGAGGGGCTTAGCGGCGGAGAGAAAACACGCCTGTTCCTTGCCGGCATGGAACTGAAAGAACCGGACACCCTACTGCTGGACGAACCGACCAATCATCTGGATACTGCCGGGCGGAAACGTCTGTATGATTTCGTACACCGCACTTCGGCTACGGTGCTCGTTATCAGTCACGACCGTACTCTGCTAAATCTGTTACCCGCCATTTGCGAACTCTCCCGCAACGGACTGGCTTGCTACGGCGGCAATTACGACTTCTACAAAGAACAGAAGGAAGTGCACCGCAATGCCCTGCAACAGCAGTTGGAAGAAAAAGAAAAGGCCTTGCGCCTCGCCCGCAAGACCGCCCGTGAAATGGAAGAACGGAAAGCCAGACAAAACACACGAGGCGAAAAGGCTTCCATAAAGAAAGGTATTCCGCGTATTCTGTTAGGCGGTCTGAAGAATCATGCCGAAAACAGCAGTAGCAAACTCAGCAATGTCCATGCCGAAAAGACGGACAAGATTCAACAGGAAATAACAAACCTGAAAGGCTCCCTGCCGCAAACAAACAAGCTGAAAACCGACTTCAATGCTTCGGCATTGCACACAGGCAAAATACTCGTCACGGCACAGAATATCAACTTTCATTATCCGGACAGCAACACAAACCTTTGGACGGTTCCGCTCAGTTTTCAGCTACGCAGCGGCAACCGGTTCTGCATTAAAGGTGATAACGGCAGCGGCAAAACAACCCTGCTGAAACTGATTACCGGCGAACTGACACCGACCGGCGGAACGATAGAGCGTGCAGACTTTACCTATATTTATCTGGATCAGGAGTACTCCCTTATCCAAAATGAATATACCGTTTCGGAACAAGCGGAAGCCTTCAATCTGCGGCATCTGCCGGAGCATGAAACAAAGACCATCTTAAACCGTTACCTTTTCCCACAGGACGTCTGGAACAAGCCTTGCAGCAAATTAAGCGGCGGTGAGAAAATGCGTCTTGCCTTCTGCTGTCTGATGATTGCCGATAACACTCCCGACCTGTTTATTCTGGACGAGCCCACCAATAATCTGGACATCGAAAGTATTGAAATCATCACAGCTACGATACGTAACTATCAAGGTACCGTACTTGCTGTCTCACACGACCGGGATTTTCTGAAAGAAACAGGAATTGAACAAGAAATAAGCTTTTTTCTGTAAAATCGGTAAAAACAAACGTAATCCATATACACAAACTAATTATAAACTCCTTATTTTTGCAATGATAAAACTATTATGACTATGTTACGTACTATCAGACTGACACTTGCAATTGTATTCTTTGCACTCGTCACGCTCCTGTTCCTCGATTTCACCGGAACGCTGCACGGCTGGATGGGCTGGATGGCGAAGATACAGTTTCTCCCCGCACTGCTCGCACTGAATGCAGGCGTGATACTGCTGCTTGTTGCATTGACCCTGCTGTTCGGACGCGTCTATTGCTCCGTTATCTGCCCGCTCGGCGTATTTCAGGATGTCATTTCCTGGTTTGCAGGCAAACGGAAGAAAAACCGTTTCCGCTATTCTCCCGCCAGGAAATGGCTGCGTTACGGAATGTTGGCAGTGTTTGCCGTGACCCTCATTGCAGGCGTGCGCTTTCATGCGGTTGCTTCGCTGCTCGAACCGTATAGCACTTACGGGCGCATCGCTTCCAGTCTCTTCGCTCCCGTCTATCAGTGGGGCAATAATCTGCTGGCATATCTGGCGGAACGGGCGGACAGCTACGCTTTCTATGAAACAGAGGTATGGATGAAAAGCCTGCCTACCTTCATCATTGCGGCCCTCACTTTTGTCGTGCTCATCATATTGGCATGGCGAGGCGGACGTACGTACTGCAACACGATTTGTCCGGTAGGTACGGTGCTCGGTTTCCTGTCCGGGTATTCTCTTTTCAAACCGGTCATAGATACCGAGAAGTGCAACGGCTGCGGACTTTGCGCACGCAACTGCAAGGCATCGTGCATCAACTCCAAAACCCACGAAATTGATTACAGCCGTTGCGTGGCATGCATGGACTGCCTGGATAAATGCAGACAAGGAGCCATCACCTACACCCGCCGCCGTCATAAAGCGGATGCTGCGAAAATATCCGCCCGGAATCAGACTCAATGTACAACAACTTCTACCGGACCGGCAGATGATACCCGGCGCGCATTCCTCTCGGCAACGGCAGTATTGGCCACTACCGCCGCTCTAAAGGCGCAAGAGAAGAAAGTAGACGGTGGACTGGCCGCCATCGAAGACAAGAAGATACCCGTACGTGCCGCCGCCATTACTCCTCCGGGGTCGTTGAGCGCACGCAATTTTGCACAACACTGTACGGCTTGCCAGCTATGCGTTGCGGTGTGTTCCAACCAGGTGCTGCGCCCCTCTTCCGACCTGACACGGCTGATGCAGCCGGAAATGTCCTACGAGCGCGGCTACTGCCGTCCCGAATGTACCAAGTGTTCGGAAGTTTGTCCGGCAGGTGCTATCCGGCCGATAACGAAAGCCGACAAATCGGCCATCCAGATAGGTCATGCCGTATGGATAAAGGAGAATTGCATCTGCATCACCGATAAGGTGGAGTGCGGCAACTGCGCCCGCCACTGCCCAGTCGGCGCCATACAAATGGTGGCTTCGGACTCCGGGAATCCGCAATCCCCCCAAATACCCGTTGTCAATACCGAACGCTGCATCGGCTGCGGCGCATGTGAGAACCTGTGTCCGGCACGCCCGTTCAGCGCAATCTATGTGGAAGGACATATCATGCACAGAACGGTGTGAGAATCAGATGACAAAACGATAAAGGAAAATCTTCGATACGTTCTGAACACCAGACAGTACCGAGAAGAATAAATACGAGTAACTATGGAAGAGAAGAAGAATAAGAATAACAGCAAGATAAACCGCCGGGACTTCTTCAAGCTTGCCGGCGCAGGGACGTTTGCATCGGCAGCCGCACTGTATGGCTGCTCCGGCAAGAACAACCGTTCGGACAGCGAATCGGCCGCTTTGGGTGAAATTCCTACCGATAAGATGGTGTACCGTACCAATCCCACCACGGGCGACCGGGTATCCTTATTGGGCTACGGCTGCATGCGCTGGCCTACCCGGAAGCGGGCTGACGGAAACGGAGATGAGATAGACCAGGAAGCCGTCAACGAACTGATTGACTATGCCATCGCCCACGGCGTGAACTATTTCGACACATCGCCCGTGTATGTGCAGGGTTGGTCGGAGAAGTCAACGGGAATAGCACTGAAACGCCATCCGCGTGAAAAGTTCCTGATAGCCACCAAACTGTCCAACTTTTCCAATTACACCCGCGAGAATTCAATCGCCATGTATCGGAAATCGTTCGAGGACCTGCAAGTGGACTACATCGATTATTATCTGTTGCACTCCGTCGGCAATGGCGGCATCAAGACATTCCGGGCACGGTACATCGACAACGGTATGATTGATTTTCTGATGGAAGAACGCAAGGCCGGGCGTATCCGGAACCTGGGATTTTCGTTTCACGGAACAACGGACGTGTTTGATGAAATACTGGCCATGCACGACCGCATACACTGGGATTTCGTGCAAATCCAACTCAATTATGCCGACTGGCGGCATGCTTCGGGCAATAATGTCAATGCCGAATATCTGTATGGCGAACTCGTTAAACGCGACATTCCCGCCATTATCATGGAACCGCTGCTGGGAGGACGGCTATCCAGACTGAACGACCACTTGGTGGCACGCCTGAAACAGCATCGTCCGCAAGAGAGTGTGGCTTCCTGGGCATTCCGCTTTGCCGGGAGCTTCCCCAAGGTACTGACGGTACTGAGCGGCATGACGTATATGGAACATCTGCAGGACAATCTCCGCACCTATTCCCCCCTCGACCCTTGCACGGAAGAAGAACTGGCTCTGCTGGAAGATACGGCGCAGGTAATGCTTACCTATCCTATCATCCCGTGCAACGACTGCAAGTATTGCATGCCTTGTCCCTACGGACTGGACATTCCCGCCATTCTGCTGCATTACAACCGTTGCGTCAACGAAGGCAATATACCCAAAAGCAGCCGGGATGAGAACTATCGCGAAGCCCGCCGCGCCTTCCTCATCGGTTATGACCGTAGCGTACCGAAGCTCCGCCAGGCAAGCCATTGTACAGGATGCGACCAATGCAACCCGCACTGTCCTCAAAGCATCGATATACCCCAAAAGTTACAGGAAATAGACCGGTTTGTAGAAAATCTCAAACAAGAGAGATTATAATACAAACGGAAAAAGAAAATACGCCCTATCTTTGGCGGAGCAAATAATGAAGAAAGCGATACGAATGAAGAAAAAAAACATATTACTCCTTTCGATAGCCGGCCTTTGGACAATGGCGGGATTTGCGCAGGCTGCAAAGGACAGCGCGCGCATTGCCCGGAACCTGACTATAGACGAAGTGGTAGTAACCGGAACAAGAAACGAAACGGATATACGGCATCTGCCGATGACCATCTCCGTAGTGAACCGCAAGGTGTTGGAGCAACGTTTCCAACCATCCGTACTGCCCGCACTGACAGAGCAAGTGCCCGGACTGTTCGCTACAAGCCGTGGCATCATGGGATACGGCGTGTCCACGGGAGCGGCAGGCGGAATGAACCTGCGCGGCATCGGCGGCAGTCCTACGGCTGGTTTGCTGGTGCTGATTGACGGCCATCCCCAATATATGGGATTAATGGGACATCCCATTGCCGATGCCTATCAGACCATGCTAACCGACCGGGTGGAAGTGCTTCGCGGCCCTGCCTCGGTGCTGTATGGTTCCAACGCCATGGGTGGCGTTATCAATATCGTAACCCGCAAGATGCAGGAAGACGGGGTTAAGACCCATGCGCAAATCGGCTACGGCTCCTACAACACATTGCAGACGGAAGTTTCCAACCGCATCAGGAAAGGGCGTTTCAGCAGTATTGTCACCGGCTCTTACAACCGTACCGACGGGCATCGCGACAATATGGAGTTTGAGCAATACGGCGGGTATGCCAAGCTGGGATATGACTTCAACGATTCCTGGAAACTGTGGGGCGATGTAAACATCACGCAGTTCAAGGCCTCTAATCCGGGCGAGGCCGGTAATCCGTACATAGACAATGACTCCCGCATCACGCGCGGCATGACTTCGCTCGCTCTCGAAAACCATTATGAAAAGAGCTCCGGCGCCTTGAGTTTCTTCTATAACTGGGGACGCCATAAAATCAATGACGGCTATCATCCCGGCGGTACGCCGCAGGAATCCCACTTCAACTCCAAAGACCGCATGCTGGGCGTGTCGTGGTATCAGAGCGCAACGCTTTTCACCGGTAACCGTCTGACCACGGGTTTCGACTATCAGCACTTCGGCGGCGAATCATGGAACCGGATGGTGTCTACCGGCGAACGTGTTCCGGGTGTAGACAAGCAAATGGATGAATTTGCCGGATATGTAGACTTCCGTCAAGACCTCGGCGAATGGCTCTCTCTGGATGCGGGCATCCGTGTAGACCACCATTCGCATGTAGGCACGGAATGGATTCCGCAAGGTGGCCTTTCGTTCCACTTGCCCCGACAGATGGAAGTGAAAGCAATGGTGAGCAAGGGATTCCGTAACCCCACCATCCGTGAGATGTACATGTTTCCGCCACAGAATCCGGATTTAATGGCGGAAAGCCTGATGAGCTACGAGTTGTCTTTCTCGCAACGGGTGTTGGACGGTGCTTTGTATTACGGCATAAACCTCTACTACATTGACGGCGACAATATGATTATGACCGTTCCTACGGACGGCAAGCCCAAGAACGTAAATACCGGCAAGATTGAAAACCGGGGCATTGAAGCCAATATCGGTTACCGCATTACCCCGCACTGGCAGGCAAATGCCAATTACAGTTGGCTGCACATGGAGAATCCGGTGATTGCCGCTCCCGGACATAAATTCTATGCAGGCGTTGACTTTACGCGAGACCGCTGGGGAGTGTCAACCGGGGTGCAATATATAAAAGACCTCTATACCAACGTAAGCAAAGGCAAGGAGAAGAAAGAAAGTTTTGTTCTCTGGAACCTGCGTGCCAATTATCGTGTATGCCGCTATGCCGATGTCTTTGTACGAGGGGAAAACCTGCTGGCGCAACGCTACGAAATAAACGACGGCTTTCCGATGCCTAAGGCAACCGTTATGGGCGGAGTGAATATCAATTTCTGACAAAATCAGGCATTACTGTTGTCAAGACCGTATTGGTTTGAAATAATAGTTATAACTTTGTGAGTATAAAACAGATTGTTTGATTAGCCGATAAAGATTATCCGACGGACCAATACAATTTACCCGATAAATGAATAAGATTATTTTATAAACAATAAAAATATGGAAACAAAAACTGTAAAACTCTATTCGCTGGATTACAGCAATGCAAGAACTTACTTAATGGCCGCATTGTTCATTGCAGGCAATATGGCACTGCCCCAGCTTTTCCACCTTATACCGCAAGGCGGTATCACATGGTTGCCCATCTATTTCTTCACCTTAATCGGTGCATACAAATTCGGCTGGAAGGTAGGATTGCTGACTGCGATCCTTTCTCCGGTAATCAATTCACTGCTGTTCGGGATGCCTCTTCCGGCAGTGCTTCCCGCCATTCTGTTGAAGTCCGTATTACTGGCAGCAGCAGCCGGCTGGGCAGCACATCGTTTCAACCGTATCTCTCTGCCTATCCTATTGGCCGTTGTACTGTTCTATCAGGTAGCAGGTACTCTGGGCGAATGGGCTATGGTGGGCAGCTTCTTCCAAGCCGTACAGGATTTCCGTATCGGGCTGCCGGGAATGGCAATGCAGGTAGTAGGCGGCTATGCGCTGATAAAGTATAGCGCATCGCTGTAATAACCTTGTAGAAATATTAAAAAAGGTTCGGAACTGTTTCTGTATACAGTTTTACGAAAAGCATAGAGGATATTTGGCCTCAACCAAAAGAAAACCTTAGAATCAATAATCAGAGAAAGATAGGATGAGCTTTTCCTGCTTATTGAATTCTAAGGTTTCAACCAAATATAATCTACGAGAATTAAAAACGTTAGTTGCTGTAACCAAGAGATACAACCTCTATTTTATCTTGTCATATTGCTGTTCCGCTTTAATTTCCGTATAAGCAGGTGCATCAATCATCTCGACCAATGCTCTTAAAACAGGTCCTTCACCCATAGGGTCGTTTTTCCATTGAGGGCGATTATAATAAAATGATAAAGAAGGCATAATTCCCGTACCGGCACAAATAGCGGTGACATCACCTTCAGGGGTGATTTTTGTCAGCATACCTTTCAAGCCTTCCCATGCCACATAAATATAATCGGGATGTAACCATCCTTCTTTAACTCCCTTGGCAATGCCGAAAACAAACATGGCCGTTCCCGTTATCTCTTCATAAGAATCTGGTTTGTCGAGCAACTGATGCCATAATCCGTTAGCGCCCTGATAACGAATTACCCCATCCGTCTGCATCCGGAAGTTCTTAATGACATCTTCGCGCATAGGATGATTTTCGGGCATTCTCGACAGTAAATCTGCCGTTGCCATAAATACCCATCCGTTGGCTCTTGACCAATGAGCTACTCCGTGTATCTTCGTGTCAGTATGATAACAGTGATAATAGACTTCCTTCTCGGGACACCATAGATAGCGGGTGTAATTCAGTATCTGATTGGCAGCATCATCGAAATACTTATTATCTCCTGTCATCTCTCCCATTCTTACCAAAAAGGAAAGGGCCATAAAAGCATCATCAGCCCACACCGTATTCACGTGCGGCCACAATCGGGCAATAGTGCCATCGGCAAGCCGGGGTTCGGAGAACATTAAATGATGATTGGTACTTTCAATATATTTCCGGAATGCCGCGTTAGGATGCTTCCGGCTCAAATCAATCAAACTTGCTCCCATCGGTCCGTTATCGTCCAGACGTTTATTACGATAAATCATGTGCCAATTCAAGGCATTCACCGCTTTCCATCCTTCATTCTTCAACGTTTCCTCATACAATCTACGGAAATAAGATTGATTGTCCTCATCAAATACGAAATTCATATTCTTCAATACGTAGTTTTCGTATTTGGAGTTACCCAGCTTATTACCCAATTCCATTAAAGCAATATTGGTAACTCCGTTCGTGTAGTGCCAATCAAGATATTTACTCCTGACTTTCAACGCTTTATTCAAAGGAATATTCTTTAAGGATGTATAGGTCTTTCCGCTTTTCTTATCCACAAACTCATAAGTCGTGGACGCCAAAATACGATCAGCTATCTTCATTGCCATCTCTTTGGCTTTGTCATTCGTTTGCGCCCCTGCCGACACGCTACACAGTTGCAATATGCTTATAAAAACAAGACATAACTTTTTCATCATCATTCGGTATTCTATTTAATCAGAAATATATAATTCTCTATATTCGTATATCCATTAGACGCTACTTTCATGGCATCTGCCGGATCATTCTTATCAAGGCCGTATTTATCTTCAAACTCGTCCGGCATACCATCATTGTCGGTATCTGCAGGAGCTTCCGCCGACTTTATATTACCCGGTCCCTTTGTCGGTATATCTTCCTCCGAATGGATAATCAGCCCCTTTTTCCCCAATGAAGTCAGTTCATCGATAAGATAGGCATCCACCTCATCCCGTACGGGCAAGGAAGATCCGCCATTGGCAACAATCCATTCGTAGGCTTCCTGAGCAGTCATCAGTTCTTTTATTTCGGGATGTACATCGGACGGACGTTCGAGGAACGTAGGAGAAGTTATAATCTCCTCTCCTGCTGCAACCGACTTCTTCATACAGTCTGCACGTCCCAGTTCACGGCCATTCAATGAGCCATCCTTATTATCATCACAAAAGTTACCAGACAAATAAGCACTGAAATGCTCGTTATATCGGGTAAAGGGAGCCGTTGCGCCTAACTTCTTGCCATCGTAATTATCTGTAGTTCCTACTATAAAATAATTATTCCGAATATCGGCATCCGATTTCTGCTGAGTATCTCCCATAATATAAGCACCGCCGTTTCCCCAATTATAAAGGACATTGTTTACAAACTGATTTAGTCCTTTCACTTTCGGATTACGGGTTCTATTGTCTATATACAGATTCCGGTACAAAGTAACTCCATCGTTTATTGTGGTCTGGATAAGCCCACCACAAGAATGAGGTTGCAATCCCTGCCCTATGAACGAGTTCTGTATCGTGATATTCCGAGGCTGATCTGCGGGCTTTTTAGGATCTCCATTGATGGAGAAACATTCATCGCGTCCCCAAGTTACAGACATATGGTCGAAAATCATATCCGAACCATAGGCGATACCGGCTGCATCTTTACCTTCACGACCGTTGATACCCATTCGTACACGTAAATAACGGCATATCAAATTGTCCGCTCCCGAAAAGGAAACCCGGTTGCCATACACGACAACTCCGTCACCCGGAGCTGTCTGTGCTGCAATTGTCAAGTTCTTTGAGAAGTCGAGAGGAGACTCTAATTTGATTACCCCTGCAACCTTAAATACAATAATACGGTTGGGCTTACTGACGGCATCACGTAAAGAACCCCTGCCCGAATCTGCCAAAGTCGTTACTTGATATACTTCACCCGTTCTGCCACCTGTGGCATGCCGCCCATATCCTTCCGCACCGGGAAAGGCCAGTACCTCACCATAATCCGGGAAAGAAACACCAGAGTTATCTTTCCCTTCATCTTGGTCGCAAGCCAACAAAGCCCATGCAAGGCAAAAGAATCCTATCAAATTCATATTATATCTCATTAATTAGAGTATTTAATTTACAAATAATTAATCCAAAACTTTAATCCAACGGGGATCACCGTATTCTGATTTATAAATGACTGACTCTGCATCAACTACAGTAAAATCATTTTCCTCAACATTACGGAATAACGAAGCATCATCCGTATCCAATGAAATCAGTGTCAAACCGGCATCAGACATCTTTTCAAAATCCAATGTACAATAGTTGCCTTTCGAATTTAAATTAACACTGCCTGCATCAAGCACTTTACTTTTACTGCTGCCAAAGACACAATTACTTACCGACAAGTTCAGCGGCGTAGTCAATTTGGAGAAATTCCCAACAGCCCTATAAGTGTTTTTGCCATCCTTATTTGAGCCCCAATTATAGAAAGTACAATTAGAAATAACAACTTTGTTACCGGCCGCAATAGGGACATCAGCAGTAGGTGCTCCAAACACACCCGGTGAAATATAGAACTCATAGAATGTGGAATTAGTGACGGAGACATCATTCCATACATTAGAGCCTTTATTTATAGCATGAATAAAACCGAATTGTTTTGTTACATTTTTTGTATCATTAATACCGGAAACCAAACAATTATCTATACGGATATGGTTGATTGTGGTTACTCCTTCACTGGCATCACTCATCATTAAAACGGTAGATGGTAAAACTATATCCGAGTTTGTAATTTCAAATCTATCTATTGTGAAATCAGTACCGGCATTGTGTTTCCCTATATTCAGCAAACGTGTTTTACTACCTTTACTGGGCTTACTCTCAGTCCATGTTTCCTTAATATTCACATTATCAACAATAAAATATTCAATATTCGGCATATTGCCAACTTCCGGTTTCACAATGAAGCCCCCCTCGCGAATGTACAAGGTAGGACGTTCCCCCGGGTTAGCAAGAAGAGCAATGCTTTTGGTCAATTTAATATCGCCGGTTTTCGCAGCGACTTCCCCGCCTGTTGTCAGGTAATAATCAACGCCATTCTTCAATTGGAAAACAAGAGCCTGCTTACTTGTATCATCCATACCGGCCTTAATCTTATCCATCAAATCAACTCCATCTTCCACCACAACTGCATCGGCAGGCATTCCTGCAGTGGTAAATCTCTGCTGATTATATTTTTCTGCTCCTTCCGGTGCAGCACTGTTTGTCAAAGCCACATAATAAGTAGTACGAGGAGTTAATCCTGTAATCGTATATTGTCCGGCAGAAGCATCTTCCAAACTAATTTGTTTTTCCTCTGTAGTTCTTTCTTCCCATATCGCCAATCCGTCAACCGGATTTTTTTCCGATACCACCCATTTAATTTCCACGGAAGTCTCATTAATCTGCGAACCTTCCACAGCATACAGTATTTTCGGAATAGTACGGGACAAAGTTGAAATGGAAGAACCCATTTCCGTCCAATTCGATGTTATAGCAAGAGATTCATTATTAGCTCTGACACGGGCATAAAATTTAGTCTCATAACGTAAATTCGCAAACGTACATTTGCCCTTCTCCACTGTCTGTGTTTCAAGATTTTCCGACTGAAACGTGGCATCCTGAGAAAGCTCTACCGTATACGAAGTTGCTTCGCCGGATGTTCTCCAAGCCAGCGTTATAGTATTGCTTTCTGCAAAACAGGACGAAGCAATAAAGGAAGGTCTGAATAAACGGGGCATCTCTGTCGTCTCGTCTTCACATGCTATACAAGCAAACAGACAGAAAAGTAAAAGCGGCACTATATATTTTGTTTTCATCCTACTATTAGTTTTAATATCCATAATAATTTTTCAATAATCCCTGATGGCTTGACAATGCGTCCGGCGGTATAGGAACCAAATAGCGTACCGGATCCGTTTCGGGATTCACAGCCCCGGCATTCGATGCATTAATATAGCCATAGAAAGAATGCAGAATACGGGCAGACGGTTCCCATTGGCGAGGACTGGCGTTTTTAACTTGCGTACAATATTGAACACACATATCTACACGCGAGTAACCGGAAGGATTTTGGGAAGGATATGCAGGTAGCGCCTCATCATAAGAATTGATGTTCCCTTCTTTGTACCAATCCATTGTTTCGGCTACACATACCGGGAACAGCGTTTTATCCGCCGGTACCATCTTATAATAGGCTACAGCCGGGTAAGAATCAAAGCGTGCATCATAAGTAGGATTTTCAAAAGGAGTTTCCGTATTTTCATATTGCTTAGTACGAGCTACTTTACCCAATTCAATCCAATCGAAATACAAATTATATAATGTTTTTCCATACAGATTCCAACGTGCCAAATCGTAACGTCTATGCTTTTCTCCGCCAAATTCCCAGGCACGTTCCTGAACAATAGCATTGAAGAAATCTTCTTTTGTCCCCAAAGCATCCACATAAGCCTCTACCTTTTCAGCATGGTCTTTTTCTGCAAAAGCCCTTTTACGCACCTGCTTCAAGGCATCCTTAGCTTCGGTCGTCGGCCCGTCATGGTTTTCATTGGCAGCTTCCGCATACATCAACAACACATCAGCATAGCGCATATACGTATAATTGATCCCTGTACCTTTATTGGATGTACTGCCCAACGGTGATTCCATAAATAGACGGTTCCATTTGCCACAACCAACATTAAGTTCGGAAAATGGCTTCTGAATAATAGAACTCATTCCTGAATTTTCATAACGGAATATCTCACAAGTAATATCCCTACGTAAATCCTCTCTATCAAAAGACAACATATAGGTAAGAGCCAATCTGGCGCCACCGGATGAATATCCGTGAGGAGCATTGGACGCATTCACGCCCTCTGAGTTCTTTGACGATACAATATATGTTCCCCAAGAATAAGCCAATTCTCCAGAACCACCTACTTTAGCCGGTACATCAAAAATATTATCATCACCAACCGGTACTATCCAACTACATTCATCTACCCAAACCTGACGGAAAGAACGAGTCAAGGAATGTTTACCCTCAGAGATAACCTTTCCGGCATATTCCTCAGCTATTTTATAATATTCTTTCCAATCGTCGCTCCGCTCCATTGTACCCACAGCAGAAGGATTATCATAATCCGGCCTGAGGCTCCAACCACCTCTTTGCAAAGCAATGCGAGCTATCAATGCCTGACAGAATTCTCTTGAAGCAGCCTCTACTCCTCTGTCGGATTCTTCTGCATACAACATCAAAGGTTCTACCTCTATCAAATCATTAATCATATCGGTCAATATTGTATTGCGGTCGGTCGCTCCGATAAACAATTCATCCTTATTTCCGGCAGGTTTTCTTCTGTAAGGCACATCACCCCAGTTTCTGACAAGCTCCAAATAATACATGGCACGCAGGACTTTCGCTTCTCCGTAATAATGCATCAGACGCGACGGTTTAGTTTTGTCAGCAGCGGCAAACAGAGAACTCTGTTCAATACCCTCTATGACATCGTTCGTACGGTTTACCCCGTCATACATACCTGTCCAAATATCACCATACGACTTTATATCGCCTGTACTCGGAACAAATGCACGCTCATTGAGATTGGATGCTGTAGATAATCCACTGAACTCCACATCCGTATTAAACAGCATCTTCTTAAGCAGAACTCCTACCCAACCCTTACCGCTGACCATAGGCACATACATGCCATTGACAGCAGTAGCTATTTCGGATTCACTGCCAAATACATACTCCTTATCAAACGTAGACGGAGAATTTACATCCAGATAGTCTGAACAGGATGCGAACAATAATAAGCTCGCCATTACCGATATATATATTTTTTTCATATCCTATATAATTTAAAAATTCAAATTAACACCGACTGTATAAACACGGCTACGCGGAGTTACATTATTATCAATGCCTGGCGTCAAACCTTTTTGGATATTCACTTCTGGATCATAACCGCTATATCCTGTTATTGTAAACAAGTTGCTTCCGGAAAAATATAAACGCAGGCTCTTAACTCCTAAAGATCTCAACCAATGCTTAGGAAGCGTATAACCAACCGTCAAAGTACTCAAACGAAGGAAAGAACCGTCTTCAACCAAATCGGTCATTGTTATACCCTGAGTTACGGACATCCAAGAATAGGTTTTGGCGTTCTCATTTAATGCCGCTAAGGCAACAGGGTCACTGGAAACATTCACACCGGCATCGTCCACATAACGGAAACGATTGGCAAGGTTCATATCCGTAGATAAGTTGGAATAATTACGACGGACAGCCGAGTGCAGGTAGAGTTTATTCACATTGAGCACATCAAAATCACACATGTAATTGAAGAATGCCGTGAAGTCCAGATTCTTCCAGTTGCCGGAAAGTCCGAAACCGCCGGTCAGTTTAGGATTGGTATCACCGATAACCGTCATATCATCTTCAGTAATCAAGTTCGATTCGGAATCGGACAGTTTCTTGAATTTCATAGCTCCGGGTTTAAAAGCAAAGTTACCGGAACTGAACGATGAATTATCGGGTATACCCGGCTTCAAAGTCCATTTTTTAGTAGTTGCATCGAAATCAAAATCATCTACCTTATAGAACCCGTCGTTGACGAATCCGTAAATCAATCCCATACTTTTGCCTACTTCCATTTTATAGTTATACGTTCCATACCAGTTGGATAATGAAGCTTTGGTTTTCCATTCGGTTTCACCGGTAGCCAACTTGTCTACCTTATTCTTGTTGAACGCAACGTTGAAGTTTGCCGATAGCTGGAAATCCTTTGTCTGAATGATTTTTGCATCCAAAGAGATTTCAACTCCCTTGTTTGAAGTCTGTCCCACATTTGTCATCTGACGGGAATAACCTGATGAATTAGGAATGATGGAAGGAACCAACAAGTCCTTGGTTGTATTCCAATACACATCAACCGTACCGCTCAGACGGTTTCTAAAGAATCCGAAATCCAAACCGATATTACGGGTTATTGTCGTCTCCCACTTCAAGTCTGGATCGTAAAGATAAGTCTGGTCTGCAAACTGATAATAATTATATTCCTCATTACCGAAAGCGGGAGCACTTGTTCCACTGTATACACGATAGATATTATGCCACAAATCATTACCAATACGGTTATTACCAGCCAAACCGTAGCTGGCTCTCAACTTCAAATCAGAGATGAACTTTATAGGCTTCATCCACTTTTCATTGGAAATTCTCCAGGCGATGGAACCTGCCGGAAAATATCCCCACTGCTTACCGGGAGCAAACTTGGTAGACCCGTCGGCACGAACCGTCAGAGTAGCATAATAACGATTTTTGTAATCATACAATGCACGTCCGAAGAAAGAAGCGGTTCTGTCGGGAGCACTTTTATAACTGGTGCTCTGATTGGGAGTCCCCAAAGCAAAATTCTCCAACGCTGCCTCTGCCGTTACAGAAACCGGAAAGAGCTTTGCACTCATAAACGTATTATCGTTCTGCGCATGGTTAATTTCCTGTCCCAGCATTACATTGACATTGTGAGACTTATTAAACGAGTTACGATAGGTCAGCGTATTTGCCAAACGATATGATTCCTTATGGGTTTTGGTACGTTTAGCAGAAGGCATATTATTCATACCGGCAGCAGAAGCCGTACTGGACAATGGACCGTAAAACTGATTGTCATTTGCATGAGTCGTGCTTATTCCATACTCGGAACGAAATTGCAATCCTTTTATCACATCCCACACCAAAGCTGCTTTCAGGCTGAGAGCCTGTTCGTCACGTTTTCTGTAATTCTGTTTATTCTCTTCCACCGGAGTATATTTCTGGTTCAGGGAATTTCCATCTCCATCCAGGTTTTCCTCGTCATCATCAGGGTCGACGGCAACTCCTGCCGACAACCCATTGGTAGGACGAAAACGAAGCGCAGTAACAATATTTGTCCCCGAAGTTCCGGCACCATCGATAGTACGCGTACGATAAGTTGCATTTGTTTCCAGTTTCAGATTCTTGAACAACTGATGATTCAATTTCAGATTAATGTTATTACGTGTCAGTCCCGAACCAATCAACTGTCCCTCGTCTTTATTGCGGGTATAACTCAAATTGAATTTGGTTTTTTCATTACCGCCATTAACGGTTATATTATAATACTGCGAAATAGGATTACCGCCTAGAATTTCATCCTGCCAATCAGTAGTGTTCGTGTATTTGTATAAATCAATATCATCATAGTAACCGAAATTTTTGATAAAACCCTCATCCGAACCTTTACGAATCATCTGATATTCATATTCGGCCATTACAAACTCATAGTTGTTCATTACCGGTATTTTACGCGTCAATGTACGCATCTGCAAATAGCTATTAAACTGTACGGTTGTTTTACCCATTTTAGGGTTTTTGGTAGTCACGATAACAACACCGTTTGCACCTCTTGCACCGTAGATAGCTGTCATTGACGCCTCTTTCAAAACATCAATAGATTCAATATCCGTTGGCGGAATACCGCTTAAATCATCTACCGGAAAACCATCTACCAAAAATAATGGTGAATTATCTTGGGTTATGGAACCACCGCCACGCACGCGAACACTGATTTCAGCATCCAGCGCACCATCGGCAGTAGTAATCTGTACACCGGCCATCTTTCCGGCTAAAGCATCAGCCACAGAAGCCGAAGCAACTTTGGATATAGACTCGGATGAAACAGATGCAATGGACCCCGTTACATCACTACGACGTATGTTACCATAACCCAATACAACAATTTCATCCAATACATTTGCATCCTCACGCATAGTTATATCCAGCTTCTTACCCTGTTGAGCCCTTATTTTACGTGTTTCATAACCAATATAGGATATTTCCAAATTTACGTTATCTGCAACATCCAACGAAAAACCACCGTCAATGCCTGTAACTGTTCCGTTAGTTGTTCCTTGTTCTTTTACAGTTGCACCAATGATCGGCTCCCCTGCATCATCTACAACCTTACCAACGGCTTTAATTCGTTTATTCTTAGTCTTGTCCCCCGATTGTATCTTCTTTACTATTATTCGCTTATTCTGAATTTCATAAGTCAGATTATTTTGTCCCTGGAGAATTTGCTTAACGACATCATCAATTGTCGCTTTGTCCGTAGATATTGAAATTCGCTTATTCGTATTTACATCCGCAGATGAAAACACAAACGAGTAACCAGATTTTTCTTTCAATAGTTCCATTGCCTCTTTTACAGTTATTTCCCTATTTTTCAACGATATACCTTGAGAAAAAGCAGAAATATGAAGACAAAGAGCTACTGAGGCTATTAAAATAGCCTTACTGAAGTTTCCCATAAACTTTTTGAATTTTTAATTAATGAATAGAAATAAGGTTTGGTAATAAATTACCAAGTAAAGCTGACTTCCAGACTATTGTCCGGGAAGCAAAATGCCAACGTCAGCCGGAAAAAGTAAATTTCATACAACTCCTGTTTCTCATGTTTTATTTTTTAAGTTCAACATTAATATAGTATATATACACCGTTTTCGTATTTATAATTCATTTGCTGGGTCGAAGCCATCACATCCAGAATCTTATCAATCGTATTGCCCGAAATACCGAAGCTTCCATAAAAACGCTTGTTACGTAAAGAATCGGCAACTTCCACCTTTACATTATAGCTACGCATCAGCTTCTTGGCTATATCTTCCAGCAGCTCTTCATCAAAGAAAAGTTCGTCGTTAATCCAGACATTGGCTTTGGCAGCTTTCGTACTGCTTTTTACCATTTGTCCGGTCGCCTTATTAAGAACCATTTTCTCGTCCGGAGTCAGATAAAGTTCAGGCATTTCCCTGATACCGTTTCTCAAAGCAACTTTTCCTTCCATCAGATTTACCGTCACCTCTTCATCATCCGGATAGTTCCTGAAATTGAACTTTGTACCCAATACTCTCAAATCCAACTCTTTCGTGTCTACCTCAAAAGGTACTTCTTCGTTCTTCATCACCTCAAAATAGCCTTCTCCTTCCAAGCGCAACCGACGGTCGTCTACTCCAAAGCCTTGCGAATATATAATTTTCGACCCTGCGTTCAGCCATACCAATGTCCCATCCGGTAAATAGAGTTTTGTATGCGCTCCCATAGGCGCCTCTACAACCATATCTGCAAAGCTTTGTTTTACAGCCTGCTTTCCCTGCCAATACGCAGCAAATGGAATCATCAGAATCAGTACAACTGCCGCCACCCGCATAAATGTCTTCCACGAGAAGCGGAACATCTGTTTTTGTTTCTTCTCAGCCCCGACAATACGTTGCTTGAATAAAGAAAATGCCTTGTCTTTATCAAACTGCACAGCAGTATCAGCAACTCCTGAAGAAAACCAAACCTCTAACTTATTCCGTACATATTTCCGATTAGACTCAGACTCCAAACTCCAACGTTTCAGTTCGGCAAAAGATTCTTTATCCATTTTTCCCGAAAGATATCGAGTTATCAATAAATCTATATCAGTATGTTCTTCCAGTTGCATAATTCCGTTGCTTTATATATAAGACAAAAAAATCAAGAATGAGGGTAGTCGAAATTTTATATTTTTTCAGATATCCATAAAAATATAAATAATCAATAAATGCAAATAGTTGTCCAAACGCTTTTGAAGAAGAGATAAAGCATTCTTTATATGATACTTAACCGTATTGATGGAGATTCCCAACTCTAAAGCAATCTCTTCGTACTTTTTTTGTTCAAAACGACTTTTCTTAAATACGGTACGACATTCCACAGGCAGTTCTTCTATACTGCGGGTCAACTCATCTTCCAACTCCCGTTCGAGCAATACACCCAAGGGCTGATTCTCTTCCACAAAAACAGAATCAAGAAAATCCATATTTTCCGGTAACATAAAAGATGAGAAATGCAGTTCCTCACGATGACGCAAGGATTGCAATTCATTCAGACAACGATTACGTACAGCGCGCATCAGATAAGCACGGACAGAATACGTGATTTCTATCTCCCGACGATGCTCCCATAAATAAAATATAGCATCGTCCACCACCTCTTCCGAAAGAGCTGCATCATTCAATATCTGATTGGCAAAGCGACAAAGCAGGACATAATGGCACTCATAGATGTACTTAAATGCCGCCTCATCTCCTTTACGTAAATGCTCAATAATTAATGTGTCTTTCATAGCCGCCTCCATTTATAGGAGAGCAAAAGTAGTCAAACTTAGGTAACTACACAATCATTAAGAAGATTTTTCAGAAGCACGAATATGAATTAGCATATAACATAGAATATTTTCCACAAAGAAAGATGGCATATGAAAATGACTGATTATAATCATTTCATATGCCATCTTATTTTTTAGAACATCTGCCGAATACTCCTGAAAAGGAAAGAAACTTCGTCACAGGTTACTATGAAAAAAGCTTCATCCAGCAAAGTGAAAAATATCCTTATTAATAGGAACGTGCAAATATCACGCGGCAAGCAGACGGCTTGCCCGTAACCATACATTTGCCCGGCTCCTTGTCGCCCGGTACGAAAGAATCGAACGGAATACAGCGGATAGTGGCTTTGGTTTCTTCCTTAATCTTCTCCTCGGTTTCGGTCGTTCCGTCCCAATGAGCTAGAATAAAGCCGCCTTCTTCAATCTTTTCCTTGAACTCGTCGTAGCTATCCACCGTAGTGATACGGCTGTTGCGATAATCCAATGCTTTCTTATAAATATTCGCCTGGATTTCCTCAAGCAGGTCTTTTACGTATTCCTCGATACCGTCGCAAGAGCGGGTTTCTTTCTCCAGCGTATCGCGGCGCATCACTTCCATTGTATTGTTCTCCAAGTCGCGGCCACCCATAACCAAGCGGACAGGTACACCTTTCACCTCGTAATCGGCAAACTTGAAGCCCGGACGTTTGTTGTCGGCATTGTCGTACTTCACGGAGATGCCCATCGCTTTCAGTTTGGCTACGATGCCTGCCACCTTCTCGTCAATCTTAGCAAGCATTTCGGCATTCTTGTAGATAGGTACGATAACCACCTGTATCGGAGCCAAGTGCGGCGGAAGCACCAGACCGTTGTCATCGGAATGTGTCATGATAAGCGCACCCATCAAGCGGGTAGATACTCCCCAAGAAGTGGCCCATACGTATTCCAGTTTGTTTTCCTTGTTTACGAACTGCACGTCGAAAGCTTTGGCGAAGTTCTGTCCCAAGAAGTGTGAAGTACCACTCTGCAAAGCTTTGCCATCCTGCATCATCGCTTCAATGGTATAGGTGTTGAGAGCGCCGGCGAAGCGTTCGTTGGCCGACTTCACACCTTTGACAACGGGCACTGCCATGTATTTCTCGGCAAATTCGCTGTACACGTTCAGCATACGCACTGCTTCCTCTTCGGCTTCTTCGCGAGTGGCGTGAGCCGTGTGGCCTTCCTGCCACAAGAACTCTGCGGTACGCAGGAACAGACGGGTACGCATTTCCCAACGGAATACGTTTGCCCATTGGTTGCACAGGATAGGCAGGTCGCGGTAAGAGTTAATCCAGTTCTTATAGGTATTCCAAATAATAGTTTCCGAAGTAGGGCGGATGATAAGTTCTTCTTCCAGCTTTGCAGCGGGATCCACCACTACACCGCCGCCATTCGGGTCGTTCTTCAAACGATAGTGCGTCACTACGGCACATTCTTTGGCAAAGCCTTCCACGTGTTCCGCTTCGCGACTGAGGAATGATTTCGGAATAAGTAAGGGGAAATAAGCGTTTACGTGTCCTGTTTCCTTGAACATATCGTCCAACTGACGCTGCATCTTCTCCCAGATTGCGTATCCGTAAGGCTTGATTACCATACATCCGCGCACAGCCGACTGCTCTGCCAAATCGGCCTTCACCACCAACTCGTTGTACCACTGAGAATAATTCTCACTACGTTTGGTAAGGTCTTTCAATTCTACTGCCATTCTATTTCGTTTTTAAAGTTTTCTATTCGGGTTCATTAAACGGAGTGCAAAAGTACAAATTTCTGTGCGAAAAGTGTTTATTGTGTAAACACTATTTTTTGCATACTTTATAAATGAGAACTTTTTTTCCTATTGCGAGTTATCATAATCAGTCGTTTACAAAAACAGGGGTTCACCCGCTATACTGCATGAGCAGGGAGTTGTGAAAGGTGAAGGGGTGGCTTGACATATTCCTATAAAACAAAAATCAGATAGAAATCTTGTGATGACTATCTGATTTTCTGTATGAACGGTAAGCGAGGTTCGAGCTTGTGAGGGTGTCAAAAAAACATTTGATGATTTCTTTTAGGCATGGAATTACACGGATTTTACGGAAAAAGAACAAAGAAAATCTATATTTTCTGTGTAATCCCGTGCCTAAAAAGAAACAAATGGCAAGCGAATTTTAGTTTAGACATATCCTCTTTCTGTGATTTAACTTTAGGATGATGCCAAGAATTAAAAATAACCAACTTCAAATACAGCTTTTCTTATTCTGTATCATTTCTTTAGATAAGAATGCCCGTTCTTGCGATGTCGCAGTAAAGAGGATTACTCATATCCTCTATAAGCAAGACGGGTTCTATAAGGTTACTTATCTTACGTCTAAGTTTCCATAATAGAGGGGTATCTTCAAAATAGTTGTCATCCAAATGCTCTACTACTACTGCAATGTCTATATCGCTATCCTCTCTGTAATTCCCCTTGCTATACGAGCCATAGAGATAGAGAGCCTTTAATGGTAATCTTTCTGCTACCATTTCTTTATATCGCTTGGCGAGGACTATAGCTTGTTCTTTATCCATGACTGTAATTCTTTAGTTTGGCTTAAAAGTCCTATACAATATTCCTTAGTCAGACTTTTCATCAATCTCTCTTTATAAGAGGGATAACGGGCTTCAATATTAAGTGGCTCAAGTGTATCAATGAAATCCAACTGTTCTTCTGATAGTTCTTTATCTAATTCTGTTCTCTCTGCTAATCTGGATAGCGAATGTATCTTTAAAGGTACTTCCACCAAACGATTAGCCCAATATGCCTTGAGTATTTTTTCTATCGTTTGGTGACACATGAAGCCCACATAGAGATAACGACCTGTAAGCAACATCGCATCTGCTGTTTCCAAGTCATAATCTGACATTTCAATCCAATAAGTTACTTTACCATCCATAATACAAAGGTAATTATTCCCTTTTAAATCACAATGATTTAGCTGTAACATTTAAAAAAAACAGCAAATGATTCGTTGCTGTAACTCTGTTTGCTTATCAAGAAGATTTTCTGAATATACTCTTTATTGGGACAGATAATGTCTTTGATTTGTAGCATACCATTAAAATTGCAACACTCATACAGATGGGTATTCACCATTTGCTAAGGTTTTCCACTTGTAGCATACTACATTAATCGTTGCATTCATAAGATTTTAGTTGAGCTCATAGGGTCAACTGGGAGTTCAACTGCCATTGCCTAAAAACAAAAATCAGATAGAAATCTTGCGATAACTACCTGATTCTCATAGGAGCGGAAAACGGGACTCGAACCCGCGACCCTCAGCTTGGGAAGCTCTTTTTTAGTGCATCTATAATACTATATATCAAATATTTATTTTACATACAAAAAATAATTTGCATACAATTTGCATAATAAATATCCCCACGAACATTTACATAATCATTTTTGTGGTAGTTAAAATGAAGCAACATGAATCACTAACAATTCTCCCCTCTCCAATAATTTCACGCATTGGAGGATACTTGACTTCGCTTCGCAACGTCCATCCCAGTCTATCACCTTTAGGCTTTAGACGATGCGGATACTTTGAAGAGCACTTTGCTTTCTTGCTTTCCATTACACTCCCCATATTGTTTTGATATTGAATTTATCTGTTCCCTTTTTATACTTCTGCTTACAAGCTTGCAAGCCACTTCTTGCCTTTTCGAGTATTCAGCCAAAGAGCAAATAAAAAGGCTAAAGCCCCAGAACCTCCTAAAACGATTAATAGACCTTCCATAATTACCTCCTTATCACTTTATAACCAATATAAGCAAATACTATTGTTGAAAAAGCTCCAATCAAAAGCAAAAGCCAATATAACTCATTGTTTGAACTTGTGAAAAATGACACAGCCCCACCTGCTACCATTGCAGCAAATGATGTTTTTGCCAAATCATAAAAGAACTTTCCAAGCGTCTCTCGGCTTATTTTCTCTTTTTCCTTGACCTCTTTCTTTACTTCTTGTCTTTCACTCCAGCTTCCCATGCACTCCTATTATAGCAAATATGAATATACGGGTATTCTTCTTTTATCAAGTTCCTCTTTGGAAATATCAGACAATACAGACTTCTTCCCTGAATTGGATTTACTCAAATCAGAGATGTTCTTTTTAAACGAACGAGAATTTTGTTTTAATCTTATATTACCCATACCACCTTTATTCTATAATATTGTAGAACGATAGAACGAACGACGCAATTTAAACATAACACTACCTAACAATGTTTACTACATTGTTAATAATATTACTTTCGATACAAATTAAAGCAGAAATAGGGATGTGACCAAAATGTGAGACAGATTTATTTGTAATTTAGACTGATTATAAATAACAATGTTTACGTTATGATACCCCGCCAGTAATACGGCTGGCGGGGTAAATAAACTATTTGTTTATTCTATTTTACATAAACCAAATGATGAAGCACATTTCCGCTTTTTGTATCAACTTCCGCCAACCTGACTGCCTAAAATCTTCATATTATAAATTTTCTTTTCCTTTACCTTTCCGCCTTTCAGTATTGCGACTTCTTGTCTCAGTTGTACAACTTCTTTAAGTAATTTCTCATACGCTTCTGCAAGACGGAGCATGTGCTTCATCATTAGATTTACATTTTCATTCATTATATTTCAAATTAATAAATTGTGTCTTGTCGAAATAAAATATCAACAAATTTTATATTGAAAAGGTTTTATTTCAAAATATGTTTGTAAACATATATATTAAACAGCCTTTCTTCTCACACTGAATAGGTCTTGTATTTCTTCCACAGATTTGTTTAGAGCGTTAAATCGCCTTTGCAAATCCTCAAATTGCGCTTCATACATGACTACTGTCGTTTCATACATTCGCTTCCAGTATTCAGCAGTTTCCGGAGATGGCAAATCTTCTACATCTTTTTCAGACAAAGACGAATGTGAAGTTTCATTGTCAAGGAACATTGGACCTTTGCCGGTGAGGATGTAGTTGGCGTTGACTTTATACATTTGACAAAACTCTTGCAACGTGTTCATAGACACACCGCATATTCCACGTCTTATTTTAGACATGGTGGCCTTTGATAAATTTTCTAAAGTGTTCCACACCTTATAATCGGTAAGTTCCAACTTTTCTATCGTCTCTAAAAAACGATAAGTATAATCATTAAACGCTTCATTATTAATATCATGTTCGGCATTATTTTTTTCATTGCCCAAATAGATATATTTCATATTTGCATCTGGAAAACATTCTGCAAACTTAGATAAGAACTTCTTACTTGGCTCTTGTATTCCCTTTTTAATTTTGGTAAACATAGCCTCTTGAACTCCAGTACTCTTTGCTATATTATAGAAAGATACTCCCATTCTTTCGACTTCTTCAAAAAATCTTTTTGTTAAATCACTAAGATTTACTTTGTTCTCATTTTTAGAAAAAGGTTGTCCTTCTCCCGTAATAAGCCACGCCCGGCTATATTCAGGAAATACAGATAATATTTTATCCGCATAATTAGCACTTATGGCTTTTATTTTCCCATCACGAATATCATACAATGGCTGTGCCCTCTTAATTCCCATTAACTGAGATAGCTTAGAAAGAGTCACTTTCTCATTATCAGTGATAAACTCTAATATTTCCCTACTGTTCATCATAATAATACTGTATTTATTTGGAGATACAGTATTTTACTGTATCTTTGCACCCGTTGCAAGTAGAGCGGCAACAGACACATGATTAAACAATCGCCCTAACGTGGGCTTTTCTATATGGAAATCCGTTGCCGCTCTACTTTAGCAACGGATTTTTTTATTTTATAAAGTACAATCGGTTATTGTTTCCGCTTTACGAGCTACTGCGGAGGGCTATCGGGGAAAATACGTTCGACCAATAACAGATTTAAAACAACCTTCCGAAGCTTCACGGTGAAAGCCCGTGAGGGGATGCACGAAAGAAGGCAGTCGATTGAAATAAGCAGACTGGTGCGCAGGTGCAGGTTTCGAGATAACCAACTCTGTAAAAGCTGAAAGCCGAGATTGGAAGCACCCAATTCAGAGCCGATGGGGTCGATACCTAACTTATACTGGTGATTTGCCATCGAATTATCCCTGAACCGTTAGAGAGAAAAACACTCTCTACGGGTAAGGGGATGATTCACTCAAAAATCAACGTTTCCTTCAAACCTGGTAATTTGTAAGTTAACATAAAGTATAATAATTACTTGATTAAATAATAACTACATATTATGAAGAAAATAACAAAGATTGAAATTATAATGTCAGTAGATGAAGATTCTGATTTGTATTCAAGAGATATATTTTTAAACGGGGAAAAAGTTTTTCACGATGAGTTCAAAAAAAATCTCTTAAATACAAAAGACTTTATTCATAAGTTTGCAAATAAGCTAATAAACGGATTTAAGAATGATAGACCATAGCCATTTAAAAAACATTTGTGGCCACCCGGTCATCGAAAATATAGACAAAATCAAAGCTATTTTTGCTATACGAACGGATTTTATGGTGGCTTTCTTGCTTTTATTTGACAAGTTCCTATCATATTCATCTCTTTCAATCTGTTCTATTAGGTTGTCAAAGTGTTTAGTATCAATAAGCCGTTTGGCTTCTTGGGTGACTTGCAAATCTCCGTATCCAATATTTTTGCCTGCTCCTAAACTTTTTAGCTTCTCAAAAACTACTGTACCACTACTACCAAATAATTCTTCGCACTTCTTTTGGGAAATGCTTTTGTTCCTAATAATGTATTCGGTAGCAGATTTGCACATCAAAATCAAATTTTTATCCATAAAATTATATTATCAATTAACCGATTGTACAACATTTCAAAGAACGAATTATGAAAAATAAACCTAATTACACAATTACAATTTCCCGTAGATACGTTGAGGGAAAAAACAGCCTTAATGTAGAGAGAACCGTTACAAACGCCGAAGACGGTGAAGTAATATTTCATTCACTGCATGAAATTAGCAGCGACAGTGAAAAAGAATCACCTATTACGTTTCTTGAAAAACATTTAGGGCTGTACCCTCCCGAAAGCAAAAGCCAATGCAGATGTAATAGATGCCGCAATTTCAGTGATGGTTTTTACTTTCTCCGAAACGGGTGGCTCCACCGCATTCTTAAGATTTTCAAGTTCAAGTTTTAATCTTTCCAAATCATTTGAAAGCATTTGGTCTTGCATCTTAAATCCCCCATAGCGGTAGAATGTATCCAATTTTGAATTAAGATATATTTTACCGCCATTCTTATAACCTTCAATTTTAAGCATCCCCATATCTTCAAGTTCAATCATCACTTTTTCAAATTGCACCATACTGATATTAAGGTCTGGGACATTTTTATATTCAAAATAAAAACCATTTTCCTCTTTATTAAGAAGTTCATACAGGATTTTATCCTTTTCCTCCGGCATTATTACCTTAGGATACTCCTTTCTCCCCTTCGATGCTGTCCTAAACTCAACCATAACAATATATTAATCAGAGCTTTACTAAAAATATGTTTTATAACATACATTTATTTACTGTATCAATATTGCAAATACAGTATTTTACTGTATCTTTGCACTGTTGTTTTAAACAACGTTTTAAGCAAGGCTATAAAACTAAAGTAAATACAAAGATAAGAAAATAAATAAAGAAAGCAAATATGAAGTACGATTTATCAGACATAATGAAAAAGGCTCACAACTTCTACAAGACCGGAAAATACACCTGGTCTGAAAGCTTGAAAAAGTCATGGAAGATGGCAAAGTTTTCTGTCCGCGTAAAAGAGGAAATATCCAATATGGTAGACTATAAGTCTGCTGACGATAAAGCGTTCACTAATAGATTGAGAAAGGAGAATGAAGGCTATAAGCCGGCAAAAAGAAGCGCCTATGATAATTTCAATGCTCCGGCTTCCGTCTATTATACTTCTAACAACAGAGGGCGTTTTGGCTCTTGTTTCGTGGGTGATTAACAATAAAAACAATTAATAAAATGACTGATTGGGCAAATATTGTAAAGGTAGTTTCTGCAACTAAAACATTGGAGTATCTCCCGTTGGGAAAGCCTAAGGGAATAAAACATAAAGATATTACTGAGGCTGTTATACGTTCTACTGTCACTCGGTTGTCAAAAAAAGGGTATTCGTTTTATGTAAAACCGACTTTTTATGGTACAGAAGTAACAAGAATTAAATAAAATTTCCTTATGAATATCAACAGAATATCAAAACAGACAGCCATGTTTGCAATAGGATTTATCGGCTTCTTATTCCTTCTCGGCATCGCAGGTAAATCAGATTATAATCAGGAAGTCATATACAACATGACGGAAACGGCTTACAATGTTATTGTAGATTCTCTCGGCGAAGGTTGTAGCGATACTCAAATCGTAAAGACTTATTTAAATAACAAAGAATATTACGACAGTCTAAGTTGGTAGGTTATGGGAAGAACGAAATCTGTAGGAAAGGTAGAGCCGGTCAACAAACTATGGCTCTCCGCTAAGGAAGCAATGGCATACTTAGGATGCAGTGATAAACTGTTGGAAAAACTAAGGAACAATGCCGAAATATCATTTTCCCAATATAACAAACGTACCATTTGGTACGACTTGAAAAGCATTGAAAGGTTCATAGAAAGAAACCGCGTTGTGTGAACAACGCTCCTTCCTCTTAGCTCAGCCAGGCAGAGCATCGCTATGGTTACTTGTTCGAAGGTTTAGTATCCGGTAATTTCCGGTTAGCGAAGGTCGCACGTTCGAGTCGTGCAGAGGGAGCATTATAGGCGAAACCGATGAGCCAAACATTCGGGATGGGAGACTTAACCCTCAAAAATGAAGTCGTGTTCAGGGCACGTAAAATTAGCCTGCGCTGATAAGCAGTATATCTATATATACACATAGCTGAGGCGATGTATAGCGTGCAAGCAACCGATTGCGAAGACTGTTCATTGAGAGGTGAATACGAGCATAAGGCAGCAGCGTGATTAAGTTAATGAACATACTACAATAGTAGTCTATGTATCAGCGCGGAAAATCGTCCGTTGACCGTTAAAGTATGATGTTTGGGCGTCATTATCGCTGGTACTATTATATACTCCCTTCCCGTCAAATTCGGGCACGCTGAAAGCTAAACACGTATTGTTGCGTTGAAGGGAGCCAATATTTATTAATCTTTAAATATATAGAATTATGATTGGGAAAAAAGTAATTATTAGAGCAGACAGAGCGGGCGTATTTTACGGAGTATTGAAAGAAAAAAATGGTAGTGAGGTTACATTGACAGACTGCCGAAGATTGTGGTGTTGGTATGGGGCTGCATCTATCAGCCAATTAGCTGTTGAGGGAACGAAAAGACCTAATGATTGTAAATTTACATTAGTTGTACCGATAATCTCTATTTTGGGGGTTATAGAAATAATTCCTTGTACAGATGAAGCGATAAAATCCATTGAGGAGGTAGCCGTATGGAAGAACAGATAAGAAAGTTTCTTAGTATATACTCTGGCTATGGCTCTGGCTATGGCTATGGCTCTGGCGATGGCTCTGGCTATGGCTCTGGCTCTGGCGATGGCTCTGGCTATGGCTCTGGCTCTGGCGATGGCTATGGCTCTGGCGATGGCTCTGGCTCTGGCTATGGCTCTGGCTATGGCTCTGGCTATGGCTATGGCTCTGGCGATGGCTCTGGCTATGGCTCTGGCTATGGCTCTGGCGATGGAATTAAAACATTCAATGGCGACAAAGCATATATCATTGATGATATTCCTACAATTATCAAGCATGTTCATGACAATGTAGCTAAAGGATATATACTGAACGATGACTTTACATTGACTGAGACATTTGTTGCAAAAAGGAATGGGAAATTCGCTCATGGAGAAACATTGCACGAGGCCTTTGCTTCGCTTCAAGAAAAATTGTATGACGATTCAACCGAGGAGGAAAGGTTGGAAGCTTTTAAAAAGCATTTTCAGGACTTTACTAAAAAGGTATCGGCTAAAGAATTGTTCCATTGGCATCATGTGCTGACCGGTTCGTGCAAGCAAGGAAGGCTGTCATTCTGTGCCAATAAGGGAATAGACATTGACAATGATACTTATACCGTACATGAGTTTATAGAATTAACTCAATATTCTTATGGCGGTGATATAATCAGAAAATTGAAGTAATATGTAATTATCCCGTGGCTCTCAATAGATGTTTGAGAGTAGTAAGGCAACCATCGGAACGCTCATGGGAACGAAAACGTAATTATATGGAACTAAAAGAATTAACCAATAAGATTTGTGATTTATTTGGATGTGCTAATGTCAGTACATTACCAGATAAAATAATGTCTTCCTTATTTTCTCAGAACGCACCTTTGCTATTCGAGAAGTATAAGGAGTTGTGCCCGGATTTAAAGATTGATTGGCTTCAAAAAGTCTATCAATTTTACCATGCTGACAGGAAAGAAAAAAAGCAAGATTATACTCCTGTTTCCCTCGCTAAACTTGTTGCTTATTTAAGTTGTACTTCGTCAGAAAAAATAGTTTATGACTGTTGTTCGGGTTCCGGTGCACTTACGATTCAAAAATGGAGTATCAACCCAAATTTAAAATTCGTATGCGAAGAGTTAGACGAAAAAGTAATTCCTATTCTTCTGTTTAATTTATGTATTCGCAATATTGAGGCAACGGTTATCAATAAAGATATTCTGACAGGAAAAGTTATTTGTTCATACAGAACAATTAAAGGCTCTACTTATTCATCTGTTCAACGGTTAATGTTCTCAGAAATGGAGCTTTTAAAGGCGGATGTAGCAATTTCCAACCCGCCATTTAATTTAAAAGTTCCTGTATCTGAAAATATAATTAAAGCTTTACCTCAGAAATACACTTGTAATTTTTCTTTTGTGGCGCATTGCTTGCAAAGGAGTGAAAGATGTGCGTTGATTCTTCCCAGAGGTGTGCTTACAAGCAAAGAAGAGAAAGAGTGCAGGAGATACTTTATTGAGAAGGGATGGCTGCAAGCTGCTATTTCTTTGCCGGAAAAGATGTTTGAGTCTACCTCTGTAGCGACTTGCATACTTTTGTTTGATAAGAAGAAAACGAGTAAAGATGTGATGCTGATTAATGCGGAGCAAATGAAAACTGTTGAAGTGCGGGAACAGCGTGGAGAAGGTGAAGCATCACACTATAATCGTATATATAAAAAGGAATTTAACACCTTTTCGGACGAACAATTGGTTGCTATATGTGAACTTCTACATAAGGAACAGGAAGGTTATTCAAAGAAAGTGTCCATAGAGGAGCTTTTGAATCATAACTACAATCTTGATATTGGCCCATATCTTCCAATTTATATGGAAGGTACACTTCATCGTGATTTTAATGCTATTATAGCAGATATTAACCGTGTTATCCGTGAACGTAATGTAATAAAAGTGACGGTTAATAAAGTGTGGGCTGAGAAATTGGGGCTTACAGAAATTATAAGAGCGTGTGAAGCATCTAATGAAGTAGTAAAGGCGATGAATGAAAGTTTTGCATCATTCAAGAATTACGAAGTAAAAGAGAAAATTATTGAAAACAAATATATCCAATCTTCCGCTTCAAAAATATTTTGCATAGAAAATACAGATAAAAAAATATTATCGAGCATCATGCCTTTTTTCATGAATATGTATAAGCAGCATATTTATTACTTAAATAATGAAGAGAATAGACTTCTTGCAGAACTTAGAGATTCAATGCTTCCATTTCTTATGAATGGAAAAATAGAGTTTAATGACAAAGAAACAGCCTGTGAAGGTAAATAATTCATATTGTAAATAGTCCCGTCCACGTGCTGGTCGGGAAACACTGCGACATGGTGGAATGGTAGACACAAGGATTGAAGAGGTTCACGATAAAAGGAATGCCACTATATGCAGAAAAGCATTCGCCTTAACCTCAACCTGCGAAGGTGCACGTGAAAATATAGATAATAGGTGAATATCCTTCACGGCAATATCGAGCAAAATCGTCCCGGTTCGAGTCCGGGTGTCGCAACATCTTCACTACAGATGAAGTATTTGTTTAGTTGTAGCCGGGCGGTCTGTGAAGATAGTCCGGTTTTTATTTGAAACCCATTAATAACAATTATATGAAAACATTACAATTAAGTGAACAAAAAGCCCGTAAACTATATCGGAGCGGTTCAAAAGAACTAAAAACAGTATTGGAAGAATCCTTTGGAGAGGATTTCTTTTCACAAGACGTTACAGAAAGAGTGAAAACCTACCTTGATGCTTGTCACGAGTTGGGAAGGGAACCACTCGATGAGAAAAAGCTATTGGAGTTAGGCCTGACGGAACACGATATTGCTTATCAAAAGCTGGCTATCGTTACGGAAGCTCTAAATGGAGGTCAGAAACTTAATGTATGCGATGCTAACGTGAAACGCTGGTATCCGTGGTTCAAGCCTAATGGGTCTCCTTCCTCTTTCGCTTTCTACGTTTCGAATTTCGGTAATGCGTATGCGGGTGCGGGTAGCGGGTCTCGCCTTTGTTTGAAAAGCGAAAAGCTTTCCAATTATTGCGGGAAACAATTCATTGATTTGTGGAAACAATTTATTCTATAACCCTATAAACTTACAATTATGACTTTAAATGTAGATAAAAAGAACGCTTTAAAGGCTTGGAGAGAAGCGGACAATAAAGGAAAGCAGATGCTTGAAAATCTATACGGCAAAGAAATATTTGCCAATCAAAACGTAATGGATAGAATCAAAACGTTTGAAGACGCAATGGAAGAAACAGGAAGAAAAGGTGCCCCTGATTTTTCAGATTTACCCAAAGACATGCGCAGGCATTTCATTGCGTTATATAAAATGGAAGTTATTACGGAAGCTCTGAATGAAGGCTGGAAAGCAGACTGGGATAACTCGGATGAGAACAAGTATTATCCCTATTTCATTATATCTCCTTCCTCTTTCGCTTTCTACGGTTCGGATTACGTTTATGCGGTTGCGGATGCGGGTAGCGGGTCTCGCCTTTGTTATAAAACACGCGAACTTGCGGAATATTCGGCAAAACAATTTATTGACATTTGGAAAGACATCCAGATAGGATAAGCATACAAAGGTCGTCTGCCCTTGTCTCCTTCCTCTTTCGCTTTCAACGATTCGAATTACGATAATGCGTATGCGAATGCAGGTAGCAGGTCTCACCTATGTTGTAAAACTTCAAAGGGCAGAAACCTCACCTCTTGGTGGAAAACAACAATTCAAACGGTGTTGGTAGGTTTAACCCGAAAACTCTTATTAGAAAACAAAGGCTATGAAACGCTTTGGGAATTTATATCATCGCATCTATGATATAGATAATCTTTATCTTGCTTATTCTAAAGCTAAAAAGGGCAAAGGAAAAACGTATGGAGTTATTCAGTTTGAGAAAGATTTGGATAACAACATACTTTCCTTGCACAAAGAATTGTCGGAAAGAAGCTATATCACTTCTCAATACACGACTTTCATTATACATGACCCAAAGGAGCGTGAGATATACAGGCTACCATTTCGTGACCGTGTTGTGCATCACGCTATAATGAACATCCTTGAAGATATATGGACACCGATTTTCATTTCACACACTTATTCCTGTATCAAAGGAAAAGGCATTCATGGAGTGGTTAAACATTTGAAGAAAGACCTGAAAGATGCTGATGGAACAAAATATTGTCTGAAAATGGATATTCGCAAATATTATCCGTCAATAGACCACTCCATACTGAAACGTATCATACGTAAGAAAATAAAAGACATAAAGGTGCTTGCCCTTCTGGATGGTATTATAGATTCAGCACCGGGTGTTCCTATCGGTAACTATCTTTCCCAATTCTTTGCGAATCTATATCTTTCTTATTTCGACCATTGGATTAAGGAAGAAAAGCGAATGCCATATTATTACAGATATGCCGATGACATGGTGATACTTTCCAGCAGCAAGAAAGAGTTACACAGTATTCTTCTTGAAATCAACTCATATCTTAATGAGAAACTGCACCTGCAATTAAAGGGCAACTATCAGTTTTTTCCGGTAGATAGCAGGGGAATAGATTTCGTGGGATACGTATTTTTTCATACGCATACATTGATGCGGAAATCCATAAAGAAAAACTTTTGCCGTAAAGTATCTGCATTAAACAAAAAGAATATAACCCCGCATGATTACAAAATGGCAATCTGTTCATGGCTGGGTTGGGCGAAGCATTGTAATTCTAAGCACCTTATTAAAAAGATTATTAAGAATGAAAAGATTCAGTGAATTAGGAATTGAAATTGATGCAGACCGACATATATTTCCAGTTCCGCAGGTTTCAATAACCGATATTCTTAACTGTGAAATTGAAATACTTGATTTTGAATCGGGTGTAAAAACACAGCATGGTTCAGACAGATATGTAGTAAAAATAAAACATGAAGGTACGGAATGCAAGTTCTTTACAAACTCCACTCCTATTAAAGAAGCCCTAAGCAAGATTTCCAAAAAAGACTTTCCGTTCATTACAACTATCAGAGTGAAGAAGTTGGGAGTTGGGAACAGCAAGATATACTATTTTACTTAACCAAATTCAGCCGCAGAAAAGGTCAGAGCTATTACCGTACTAAAAGCCGTGAGAGAAGCAAAGTGCGCACCGCTTCCCTTTAACCTTGTACGGGCGGTTTAAAAACACAATACAATGGAAAATGAACTTGAAGAACTGTACAAGGAGCTGAACGAAGTCAAAACTTGTGATTTGGAATATCTTCCCAAATACGGCTATTCTTCAAAAGAAGAAATCATTCAGCTTATAGAGGAAGACATTGAGGAGTTGCGCGCAGAACTTGAATGTAGTCAATATGATTATACACCTGACGAACTCGAAGACGAAAGGATGTTTCTTTGCGTTAGTCAAGGGATGCCAAGACATTGTTAAATTATCAACATTATGGAGAATAACTTAGATTTATACAACCGCGTCAGAAAAGTCCCCCAAGAAGCTATAAAAAGTATTGCTGCGGGAAGATTGAAAGGTATGTCTGATATAAACCCTATGTGGCGCATAAAAAGGCTTACCGAAGAATTTGGAGTGTGTGGTTTCGGATGGAAATATGAAATCATCCGAATGTGGAACGAAAATGGTGGCAATGGAGTAATATCCAGTTTCGTTCACATAAACCTATTTGTAAAAATGAACGGGGAATGGAGCGAGGCTATACAAGGCATCGGCGGTTCTTCATTTGTGACAAATGAGAAAAACGGTCTCTATACATCGGATGAATGTTTCAAAATGGCCTTAACGGATGCCATATCAGTGGCTTGCAAAGCATTAGGAATGGGGGCTGATGTTTATTGGGATAAAGATTCGACAAAATACAACCAAACAAGCATGCAAGCGGCGCCTGTTACAGACAATCGAAAGTTGCTTAACAAAGAACAGTTTAACGATGAGAAGCTGATGGAGTGGATATATAAATATTTGACTAAAGCCAAAAATGAAGGCAAACGCCTTTCTCTCGTAAACCTTGTAAATGAAAGTTACAAGGTTGCCCAAGAAGATATAAGTATCATATCTGCCAATTACGAACAATACAGAATTAATAATAACCTACCATGAGTAAAGAATTATCAATTAGCAAAATTCCGGCTACAAAATCAGAACAGGAACAATTAGCTTCCCTTTTTATTCAAAAAGTACTTGATGGAGAAATCAGTGCCATAGAAGCCGTTATTCAAATGAAAAGCATCGGTGAATCCATATCTATTTTTTTGAAAAACAATGATATAAGAGAAGCAGTAATCAAGGAAACGGAAAAATACGGAAAAGGCGAAACTCCGTCATACAAAGGAGCCGTTGTTCAAGTAAAAGAGACATCTGTGAAATATGATTTTGCAGGATGCAATGACATTGTTTGGGATAAACTGAACAAGGAAAAGAAAGAAGTGGATGAAAAGATAAAGCAACGTGAAAGTTTCCTTAAGCTTGTAAATACCAATAAAACGGAAATAGATGAAGAAACCGGTGAGATATATACAATATTTCCGCCTGCGCGTTCATCTACCACATCTTATGCTATTACATTCAAAAAACAATAGTTATGTATCGAATAAGTGTCACTTCCTTAGAAGCCTTTCGGCGTTTCAGAGACAAACATTCCATATGGGATACAGAAGAACGCCTTCTTAATGTTCTTGCGGGAATAAAAGAGCCTAACGCTTATGCGGCAATAGGCTCTTGTTTTCATAAGATAGTAGAAACAGGGAAAGCAACATATGTGGGAAGAGGGATATTCGAGCAGGAGCAAGAAGGGGCTATTGTCAGGTTTAACAGTAAAGCCGTTGAAAATGCCATTTTTTACCGGAATAAATTTCCTGATGCCCAACATGAGGTACACGGCGGTAAAGACTACCATTCTTCACATTTTGATATACATGTACATGGTTATGCGGATTTAAAATATGCCAAAGTAATTCGGGATATTAAAACCAAGTACTCCACACCGCATACGGAAGATTATACAAAATCATGCCAGTGGACTTTTTATCTTGATATTTTTGATTGTTCCATTTTCTACTTTGATTTATTTCAGTTCGAGGGGTACAAACGTAACATGCTCACCGATGTGACATCTACAGGTTTTATCCTTTACGAACCTATTGAATGTATTCGAACAGATTTGTCTGAAAAATACAATCAAGGTATAGTGGAAGATTTCTGCAAGTATATACATACAAATAACCTATACCACTTGTTGAAAACGAAAGAAGAACTTTATCAACTTTAAAATATTGATTTTATGATTTTAACAGGAAGTATTTGTCTTAGTGACATTCCCCGTGAGCAAATGAAGAAAGTAATCTGCAAAGACGGGAAAGAGAAAATTTATTTAAATGTGGCGGTTATCGAACGCAAGGAACCTTCACAGTTTGGGCATACCCATTTTATTACTTGTGCCCCAAAACAAGAAGAACGCAAAGAAGGCATACAGTATATTTTTGGAGATTTCAAGGAATATAAGCCCGTTCAGAGCAGCCCCACACCGGAACAGATTGCGGAAGCTCCGGGATTATCCCCGCAAGATGATTTGCCATTCTAAAATATTATGCAATACGACCTATCCAACCCACTCCACAAAGAACAGTTCAAAATACGATGTAACTATCTCTTCTCAAAGGGTTGCATTGTGGAACTGACGGAAAAGAAACCTAAGAGGACAACGCAGCAGAACAAATACCTGCACACCCTTTTAGGCTTCTTCGCTTGTGAGACGGGGAACACGCTGGAATACGTAAAACAGAACTATTACAAAAAGTTAGTAAATCCTACAATATTCACCCGTAAGATTAATGATAAGTTTTTGGGAGAAGTGGAAGTTTTACGTAGCTCCACTGATTTAGATACAGCGGAAATGACGACGAGCATTGAGCGTTTTCGTAATTGGGCGAGTGCTGAATGCGGCGTTTATCTTCCAAGTCCTGATGAAGAGAGGTTATTGCAATTAATGGAGATTGAAATAGATAGAAGCAAAACGTTTATTTAAAGTAGAAAATTATGAATACATGGCTTAAGGTAAAACTCATTACAGGGGAACAGCAGGAAATAAGATTAATAGAAAACAAGAAAGAGAAATAATCTATGAGCGAACAGAAAAACAACTTCGACAAGAAAGTACAGATGCACTTGGCTTGCTCAAAAAATGAACTGAGAAAAGAAATGCAATGCGTCTATTTCAAAGATGGATTTGCATACGCAAGTGATGGTATCATTCTCGTTAAAAACAGAATATCCGAAATATCAGGATTGGAAGAATGCGAGGCAGAAGCACTTAACGGGAAATTCCTTCATGCCGACTTATACAAGGATATGTTGAAATACGACAATATTATGATTGCGGAAGATGGTATCGAATGCAGTAAAGGTGATGATAAGGTATTCTTCTACTTTTCTAAATTTGATAAATTTCCAGATGCAGAAAAAGTATTGCAGAATGCGCTTAATATGAAGCCTGTACCATTGCCGCAGTTTAGCTTTGATATGAAAGTTATTCAACGGCTTAATAAGGCCCTTTATGAAAGTGGCAAGTGTACCGCTATGTTCAAAGGTACTAACCAACCTATTGTATTTTACAGCATGATAGAAAATATCAGTAGCGTAGGATTATTCATGCCTTGTTATACTGATGAGGAAAATGGAGATTAATGATTATATCCCTAATAAATAACCATAATTATTAACTAAACGCCCTCTGTTCACGCAGAAGTCCCGTGAAAGGTTCGGGTTAAGTGATTTAATTTCAGCTAACAGTTAACTATCCCGGTGTGGCTTGACCGCCTATCCGGGAACTATTTGTTAACCTGCCTGCCCGGTCTGTGAAGATGGGGCGGGCGAAAATGGGGGTGCGCAGTGGAGTGCTTTTGACTTTCGAGAGGTGCACATGGTAGAAAGTACGGTACGTGAGATATAAGGAGTAATTAACCTTAGAAGTAGCGTAAAAGGATAAGTCCTTAATTGGGTGTTCGAATCGCCCCATCTCCACATAAATGTGAGCCACACATAAAATGGCAAGGGTTAGTAAATAATGGTTGTGCCCCGGAGAATACGCTTCGGGGCTTTTAATTGGCGAAGATTATGAGAATAGACAAAATTAAGACAGTAGGTCAGCTTAGAAAGGTCATTGAAAATCTTTCTGACGATTACGAGATAGAAATGCGTATTAGACGTAAATTGACGGATGAAGACATAATCGAGTTGCATAAAAAGTACGGTAAGATATATCCTTATCCATACGAAACAAGTTATTCAGAGCTTGAATTTGATGATGTAGGTGTGTCTGACAAAGTATTATGCTTGGGAGTTGAACTAAAAGACGAATGATATGCCATACTACATAAATGCAAATTGAATGAAACTTACAATAACCAAATCCGAAGGTGTAATCATTCAGAAGCTTATCCAAGACCGAAAGTCAGACATTCATAATATTGGAGGTGACAGCAAGCAGGCAGAGCGTCTAAGTAAGCTGAACAAGAAGATTGCAAGGCAGATAAAGAAACAATACAAGACATGAGTCCTTACGTAATAACTTCTGCGGTTCTTATTACCTATGACGGAAAGAAGATACCGTTGGAAAACATAGAGAGTGAAATAATAACCCGACCCATCCAGTTGACTAAGGAGAGGATACTTGATGCTTTCTCCATGATGAAAGATAAGCCGGTGGATGTGGAACTTAAAATCAAACATATATGAGCAATTATGTTACAGTTACGGCAGAGGTGGAATTTGACATGGAAGATTATATAGATGATATTCTTGAAAAATTGTCAGACGAAGAGTTAATTAAAGAGCTTGAGGACAGAGAGTTTGTTGTTTACGAAACAGCCCCCTTACTTCAAATTGAATTTAACAATCCGACCGATTTGAAAAGGCATTTATGCGACATAGTTAATGTAGGCTATTGCATATCCAATGAAGAACTTATCAATGAAATAAAATTAAAACTACCATAATTTGCATGAGACATTTAGAAGACAAACTCCAAAAAGCTTGCGTGAAGTGGTTTGATTACACATATCCCAAATATAGACTAACTCTCCATCACTCTCCAAATGGCGGAAAACGTAATTCCATTGAAGCTGCAAAGTTCAAGCAGATGGGCGTTCGTGCAGGATTCCCCGATTTGATACTTCTTATACCGAATAAGTTTTATCCTTTCTGTGGGGTAGAATTAAAGACTAAAACAGGCAGGCAGTCGGAGAATCAGAAAGCCTATCAGAAGGAGTTTGAGAGTATCGGCGCCAAATATGTCGTTGTTCGGTCACTTGATGAGTTTATAGAAGTGGTAACAGACTATTTGAAAGAAATGTAATGTTTAATGAAAAATAAAAATACAAGTGTTATGGAAATAGAAATAAAAATCAACATCCCAGAAGAAGGGAATAATATTATTGATAAATCAACCTTTTCACTCTCTATAGTGGGAATGCCTATTAAAAATCGGGAAGCATTGAAAACACTCCCCGATAAAATAAGGCAATCGTTTATTGACAGCGTAGAATTATTGACAAACAATTCTGTTTCTGACAGATTTATTAATTGCATAGACGGAATTAAGAATGCACCGCTCGCTCCGGTGCAAGCTCCTCAATGTAATGAATGAAATATTTACAAATAGTGTGATACTTTTGGAAGTCAACTTTACACTTATGATTATCAAATGAAATTCCCGAAAAAGAAAGTTCCATAAGTTCTTTTGCTTCATCCAATAGCGGAAGCGTCTTGTCATAAGAGTATATAAGGTGGATAAGTTCTCTTGAAAGGTCTTTCATTTCAGGATAGCTAAAAATATCGTTTTCATCATATTCTCCTTTGACTAATTTTGCCTTTTCAATAAGCTCTTTTGCTTTTTCGATGTAAAATTCTTTAGTTTTCATTATTCTTAATTTTTGAATTGACGACACAAAGTTAAGAAATCCCGTGAATGATTGGGTTTGTTCACGGGAACTATAATTATTTGGCGTTTTCCTTTGGCATTTTGATTTGAGTGTGTATCTTTGCAACGTTTTCCCGCCAAGAAAACATTTACATATTAGTGATTGAGGTGGATTTTTTATATCCATTTGACTGCTTATATCTGCAAAGATAAAAGGCTGTTCGCTACTCTTGTAGGCTACTTCATTCACTGATGTAGTGTTTCTTGGCGGAAAACAGAGGGCGAACAGCTTTCTTTATATCTATAACTCAAATTCTAACTACAATGCCAAGAAACTTAGAATTAGAGAATGGGCGAATAATATGTACCCCACAATCTACGTTAGTTGCTAACGAGAAAGCAACAACTCTATCCTTATCTTCTTCAACCGAAGAAATCAAACGTTATTTTAAAGCCATTTTGGAACTTTCAAAACTGGATATTCCCTATCCCGTTAACCTTGATAGTTGCTGGATGCTGTGCTATTCTGCAAAAGAAAAAGCAGTGCGAGCTTTAAAGGAAAATTTTATAGAAAGTGTTGATTATCAATTTTTAGCCCAAAATGGCGAAAACTCAAAATGCGGCAGACCATCAATAGAATACTACCTCTCCGTTTCATGCCTTGAATACTTCATCGCCCGCAAAGTTCGCCCCGTATTTGACGTGTACCGTGAAGTCTTTCACAAGGTGAACGAGATTGCGCCAAAGGTTGTAAAATCAAGCGCAGCCGACAAGCGGAAAATCGCAAAGCTCGAAAAGGAACTGGAGTTTACGAAAAAACTTCTCGAATGGACAAGATGGAGCGAACGCAGGGAGATTGAATTAAAATGCTCGTGCTTCTCTTTCCTCGTAAAGACGAAGCAGTACGATAAGTGGGCGGAATACAGAAGAACGGGGATAGTCAAGAAGTAACAACCATGATTGAAATACTTATCGTGTTTGGTAGTCTTTTATCGGGCTACCTCACTTTCCGAAAAAAGGGAGAGAAACTTTTCTATTGAGCAAAATCTAAAAAATTAAATATTATGAATACTTCAATTATTAAATTCGATTACAACGGAAATATAATTCCTTTTGAGAAAGGGAGTGATGTTATGGTAAACCTTACGGCTATGGCGAAAGCCTATCCCGATAAGAATTTATCCACAATTGTTAACTCGCAGGAAATCAGCGATTATTGCACATCACTTTCCAAACTAAAAAATTTTAGTTTGGCTGATTTACTGATAGTTAAGAGAGGTGGAGATAATCCAGGCACTTGGGCACACCGTCTTGTCGCTATTCGTGTTGCACAAAAACTAAATTCCGATTTAGCGGTATGGGTGGATATGAGAGTAGATGAGCTTCTTAAATACGGTATGACCGCCACGCAGCCAACTTTGGAGCAGATGATAAACAACCCCGACCTTGTTATCAGCCTTGCAACGCAGTTAAAGAGCGAACGCGAGGAAAAGCAAAGAATGGCTTGCGAAAATCAAATCCTCAAAGAACAGAACAAAAACATAATTGAAGAAACCAAACCTGCTGTAACCTTTACAAACGCATTTAGTGGAGCGGAAAGTTCATGCCTTATCGGAGAACTTGCAAAATCAATTGCGCAGAATGGATACGATATAGGCGAAAAGAGATTGTTTGCATGGATGCGTAAAAACGGATATTTGGGCAAGCATGGAGAAAGATATAACGTGCCAAATCAGAAATACATAGAACAAGGGTTGTTTGTAATCAAAAAAGGCGTACGCTCTGGAAGTAATGGCGTTTTACATACGACATTGACTACAAAAGTTAGTGGCAAAGGACAAGTTTACTTCGTGAACAAATTTCTTAATACCATATAGAAAGTAATAATATGAAAACAATAAAGCAGCAATCAGAAGAGTATGCGTTGAAATATCCTTCCGAAATCCGAAATGAAATAGCGAAAGCATGGATAGACGGGAGAAACTCAATAAGGAAGAAAGAGGTACTTGACCTCTATTTCGTAGAGGAAGAATATAAGGATATATTCATATACTGGCTCAACTACAAAAAAGAGAGGGGGCAGTCATACAAGCAGACCGGAGCAGAGGCATGTTACCGGAAGCTATTAACTCTTTCGGGAGGTGACAAGCAGATGATGATTGCAATAATAGAGCAAAGCATGAGTAATAATTACCAAGGGTTATTTCCACTAAAAGACAATGGGAACAGAAATCACACTAACAAGCAAGGAAATAGCGGTTCTATCTTCCAGGCAGCTGATTGCTATCTGCAAGAACATCAGTAATGAGATAACTTCCATAAGCCAAGCGATAAACGCACCTCCCATACAATTATCACAATGGAGGAAAGATAACGAAACCTGCATAAAGGCGGTTCTTGTAAAGTTCATAGAAGGTACTCTGTTGTTTTACGGCCGTAGCCGCGAGGATATGAATGACTATCAAGTAGCATCCATTGTAAACTCTATCCTTGACAAGTATTATTATTTTAGAATTGAGGATGTTTGCCTTTGTTTTAAACGGGCAAGGGAAAACTCATCATACGGTGGATTTTATGGCAAAATAGACGGTTCTGTCATCATGAGCTGGTTTGCCACTTACGATAAGGAGCGGGATGAAGTGATACACTCAATGCCGGAAGAAAAAATTAATGTTTTTACTGGAGAAGAGTATAGCCGAGAAGAGTACATTGAGATGTTGAAAGTTAAGATAGCCGGTGGAGACCTGTACGCAAACGAAGCATTGCGGCGTGTTGGTACATTCGAGCGTATAATGTTTGATAGACGTGGAGAGTATGCCAGTTATAAGTATTGGCGAAAGCATAAATTTGACAATAAAGTATGAGACTTACAATATGTTGGACGACAAGAGGCAGGCAAAGACGCTTTTACTATGATATATGCAAAAAGTTTGGCATATCGGATTACATGAGTGTTAATCATGAGACGCCATGCGATATAAGGGATGAAGATATGGAACTGTTGAAGGAATGCGAAAAACGAGGGTTTATCCAAATAAGAAACAAACGGTAAATAATCATGGACATAGAGATTGAAAAGAAAATCGAACAATTGGAGTATCAGCGCATGATTGATGAACTTGCAAAAGAGAGCAGAAACAAGAATATGAACAAGGCAGAACAGACAAGGCAATGACTACCGACACGGCAAATCAGATAATCAGCAAATATGAGAGTCTTGTAGTTCTGTGCACCTACAACATATTGCTCACGAACGACATCTGTTGTGGGCAGGTTATCGAGTGTCTGCATGCGATGAAGAGAACGCCTTATTACAAACAGGCATTCAAGCGGTATTTGAATGATGCCGATAAGGCAAGAAAGGAATACGAGCGTACTGTAAACAGCGTTATCGGTTCAGACCGGAGCGAGTTTTTCGCCGACTGCAACGACAAGTACACGGAAGAAGTGAACAAGCACGTGGATATGCTGTATTGGCAGTTCAAGCAGGTTCTCGACGATAACGGCATATCCCATTCCGCAGAGATTGCAAGGTTCGAACTTGCAAGGACATTGTGTGATTACGCCTGCATCCAGTTTGACGAAAGGATTAAAGAGCTTCGGAAGAAAGATTCACGGTTCAACGGGTTTACGTTGGAATACCTGAAGCTTTCAAATGTGGCAAGGGTGATGAACCTTGCTTCCGATAGTTTGAAAATCGGGAAAACAGTCAATATGAACACAGAGCGGTGCACAGCAGCGTTTGATGTGCTGGTAAGAAAGCTGTCGGATGCGGATAATATTGCCAACGCGATAAAAGTTTAGTGAGATGAAACTTATTTATAACCTTATAACCCTCCTCATGGACTGGCTTTCGGTAGAGGTTGGAGCGAATGAAGAGTGGTTCTGAATTATGGGAATGAAGAAAAGAATAGAAAAAAAGATGCAGAAACACCCGCACAGATACAAATTGCATCAGTATTTGAAGTGTGCCCGCCAATGGTGTTTTGCTCTGGCATATAAGGGTAAACTATACACGTTGTTAGACGATGGTAGAATTGTAAAGGAGAACGATTGTTTATGAAACGCCTAATTGATGCCGTTATAAAGAAATGGTTCTGTTGCCACGAGTGGGAATACTTATTTGAGAGGAGAGTTGAAGTTGTTGATGATTGGGGTGATAGCAGTTGGTACACCGTCCGTCACTATTTCTGCAAGAAGTGTGGTAAATATAAGAAAATTAAAAGTCATTGATTATGAAACAGACAGTAGAAGAAGCAGCAAAAGAATATTACGAAAGATACAAAATTCATTTGGCAAAAGATATATTCAGACCAAGAATAATAGATGTTTTCAAATCCGGTGCCGAATGGCAGGCAAAGCAATCTCCGTGGATAAGCGTTGAGGAACGGTTGCCAGAAGAGGGGCAAAAAGTTTTTGTTTTGGTGATGTGTTATGGCACACCATGTATTCGAGAAGAAAAGTTTTGTAGAAATAGCAATTTAGATAAAAAGGGAATGTGGATTCACGGAAACAGTATCGTGCTGGCATGGTTTCCCACCCCCTCTTTCGATGAGATACTCGAAGCCAACAAGGATGTACTTGAACGGATTAAAGAGAAAGGAGACCGAATACAGACATGCAGCCCAATGAAATAATAAATATAATATTGGATAATGGTCATATATCATTGCATAGATACAGTGACAATCCAAGTGAAATAATATTGTCATCCCTGTTTGTAAGAAAACAAAGACGAAATGGAAACGGAATCAATTTAATGCTTCGTGCAGAACAAATAGCCAAAGGATTAGGATGTGTCCGTGTATTTCTTGAGGCAAAGAAAGGTAGTTGGCAAGAGAAATGGTATGAACGATTAGGATATAACTACTGTGAATGTTGCCAAGAAAGAAGCGGACTAATATGGATGAAAAAAAACTTAGACAAATGAAAAGATACAGAATATACAGATACGGACTTTTTGACCACATTTTTGACGTTCAAGTGAAAAAATGGTATGGCTGGGTACTTGTTAAGAGGTTTAAGGCAGATATAAGTTCTGATGACACAATGATAGATAATATTTATTATTGTGAAATGTTATCCAAGGAACTTTTGGAAAAATTGGAGGAGGAATTATGAAATCAAAACAAGTATTATCAGTCGAACAGATGATGCATTTGAAGGAGCTTGGATTGGACACAAGCGATGGAAGCATGTGTTTCGAGTGGAATGAATCAGATTCAGACAACATGGTTGTAGCCTCTCTGGATGCCGATACGAATTACGACTATTATCATGAAACTTACACTTTGCAGGACATTCTCGATAAGCTGCCTTGTTTTATTGGCACACATGTACTAACCTTACAGAAGCTTGCAAATAGCGGAACATGTTTATATATGGAGCCTTATTCGCGTTCTATATTAAACCTGACAGAGAGTAAGGAACTTATTAATTCAGCCTACGAGATGCTGTGCTGGTGTATTGAAAACAGGTATATTAAAACTAATCAGTATGAAAGCGAGAATAAAATCAACCGGAGAGATTGTAGAGGTTGAAGACTTATATGATGATGGGACTGCCTTAGTGAATGGTAGGTATTTCAAAGTGTCAGAACTCGACTTCTTTGATAATTTTGAAACTATTGATTGGGAGCAAAGGCGTTATGAATTGGCAAAATCCGCTATACAAGGTTTAATATCAAATAGTTTTTGGATGAAAAATTTAGGAATGTTTTTGGATGAGCACCCTGATAGTAAGATAGATGTAATTGAAACAATATCTATTGAATCAATTAACTATGCTGATGCACTAATAAAGAAATTGAAAGGGAAATAACTATGACCGAAGAACTCGTAACGTTAGAAACAGCGAAGCTGCTGAAAGAGAAAGGTTTCGTTTGGAAGTGTGAACACCTAATAGACCGCAATAAGGTTATTACAAAATATGACCTTCCGCAAAGTATGTCGTGTTGTACGGAAATAGATGACGAACCAGTTGAATTTTTGTGTCCAGTATTGTATATCGCCCAAAAGTGGCTGCGTGAAATAAGAGGTGTGTATGTATATGTAGAACCTGTTATTGGGAAAAGATGGAAGCTTTCTTTTTGTGATTTCAATGTTCCAACAGAAGAAAGCGACTGGATGGAGAACGAAATAAACAAAGGGAATGGCTATAAAGTATATGACACCTACGAGGAAGCACTGGAAGCCGGGATACAAGAAGCGTTAAAACTTATATGAGAATGGACCCTGTTGTAAATGATGCTTATAGGCTTAGAAAACTTTTAGAAAAAGCAACGGGGCTAAAAGTATATAAGTCGGAACTAATAGCCAACTATTTTAATGGCTATCTAAGTATAGTACAAGAGTATAAGAATGAAACCAATCCGCACATTACAGTAGCACAAGGTAGCTGGTCGATAGAAAACGGTGGGGAGTATAAAATTTCACTCTATACACCTACAATCGTTATTAAAGGCAAGAGGATGCTTAATACTCGTTTTGTAAAAGATGTAGCCTATAAGATAGTGGAAGCATTAAATGATGAATTTGGGGAAGATAATTGGAATACGTGCAATGAGGAGCAAAAGTGTTGGCTTCCCATGTCTCGAAACTCTTTCTATTTACAAATCCCAAATTTTGAGAAATATTAAAACTTATATGATTATGAAAGCAAACCTAATATTTTTTCTTGCGATATTCATCATATCAGCATTATTCATCGGGCATTTCCGGTTGACATTCTCACCGTTCAGTGTATCCCTGCCCTATTGGCATAGGACTGTAGGAGTTATTCTTATCGTTGCAGGATGCTTGGTCTACAATATAGGTGAGCGTGTATCCGGTTACAAGAAAGGACTGGATGAAGGTGTGGAGATTGTTTTGAAAGAGTTACAAGAAAGGTACAACCATGAGTAAATACATGAATTGGGAACTCTATGATAAACCACCCGAGGGTTTCTCCATTGACAAGCATACTGGCTCTCCTTTGGCCGGATACGACTTTTACACAAACGGGAAAAGCGTCTTAAACGGAGGAGTAAGAATTCTTGTAAAAGCTCTGAATGTTCATGTTAACAACATAGCAGACAACCACTACCCCGTGAAAAGAAACACTCCCAATAACAAAGAACCCAAACAAGACCCGATGATTAACCGTAATGTGCGCCAACGGGTAAATGTCTTTGCACGCGAGAGGTTTAAAGTAAAGCTACTACAAGAAATAGAATTTGATTTAATGGTGTGTCAACTCGAAGGCTGGAGTATGGGAAGCTACGTCAATGAGCTTAAGCAATTGATTGATGATGTTTATCGGAGAATGGTTAAGACAAAGAAAAGGAATAGCAAGACTATCAGTAACCCAAAACTTGAATTTAAAGATGAATGAATTATATATACCTCCACAGCGATTAAACCGCAACCCTATTAACGGGCGGTTTTTAAAAGGAAGTATCCCTCATAACAAGGGAAAGAAGTGGGATGATTACATCCCTTCGCATAAAAGGAAAAGTATGATTAAAGGATTAGCCTTAGGGAGAACGGGAAACCCTAATATAGCGGGCTGCAATGCAAAGAAAGTAGTAGCTATAAAGAGCGGACGGTTACAAGGTGTTTTCCAGTCCTCTAACGATGCGGAACGAAAGACTGGCATTTGCGCCCGTAATATCAGGAATTGCTGTTCCGGAAAGCGTAAACACGCTGGCGGCTATCAATGGTTTTGGGAAAGCGATAATAGTTGGTGTGAATTAATTATAAATGAATAATATAACCATGAGTAAATTAGAGCACATCGCCACAATTGATTACTGCTACTGGCGATTGGAAAAGTTGAATGAGACTCTTTCCAAGCCTAAATCGACTATGGAGCGGTTGGTTGATAAAGCCTGCGGTTATAATGAAGTAGAAGAAGTGAAAAAGGAAGCTATAGCCCTTTTGGAACAGATTGTTGAAAGTAAAAAGGCTATCGGTGCGGATTATTCGAGAGATAGTGAGTTTCTTGATAAATTGAAGAGTAAATAATGTTATGAGTAAAAAGAAAGTATATATCAGTCTGCCTATCACTGGGTATGACATAAAAGATGTTGAGAAAAGATGCAAATCTGCTTCCGAGTTGATAGAACAACTTGGTTTTGAAGCTGTATCTCCCTTAGAGGTATCTTCAAATCCGGACGCGAGTTACGAAGAGCATATAGGCAGGGATATTACTGCCCTGCTCCAATGTGATGCTGTAATATTCCTCGAAGGGTGGCATTATTCCAATGGATGTAGTCTTGAACATAGTGCAGCCGGGATTTACGAGAAAGAGAGATTGTTTTCCATTGGAGAATTGAAACGCTACGCAAAAGAAACTATGTATGGGGTTTAATTTTGAAAAACTAAATGAGTTGTCAAACGACCGTTCAAAAGAAGTCATGAGAAAAGCAGACAGAATAATCAGAGACAGACATTCCCGTATCCCGGACAAATACAAGAAGATTGACACTACTGTCAACGGTGATGCGGAAAGCCTTGCCGAACAACACAAGGAAGTGGAAAGAAGGCTGTTCCCTCTACGCCTTAACAAGACCACCGTTATTTATGTCACAAAAGACAAACAAAATGAAGCATATGCAGCGAAAGCACGTAAACGGATGGGGATAACAGAGCCAAAGAAACCTTTTGTCGACCCGCTTTCGGAAGAAAACATTACCAAGCTATACAAGGAAGAAAACATGCCGCCCCGCAGAATGGCTGAAATGTTGGATGTAAGTGTAAGGACGATATATCTAAGATTGGCTAAGTATGGACTTACAAAAGTTAAATGCAGATAACATGAAAGAGAATAATATTTTAAACAAAGAGATTTATGCAGAGGCTATGATAGCAGCCTCTAAGGTTGATTTCCTTGAAAGCAAGGATGAGATTAAGATGTATGCCACTTCGCTGTATAACGCGATGATATGGGGTAGAAAAGTAAAATATTAAGTTTTTTATTTGGCGTTATAGAAAAAGGGTGTATATTTGCAGCGTTACACATATTAAGAGGCGGACGGTTGTCTGCTTTATGCAGGCATTTTTTATGCTTGTAAGTACGCTGTATATTATAGCGGTCTGCAAACCCGTGTGGAGAGTTAATAGCCTCCCAACTGCCTCTTAGGTATGTGTAACGGCGGGTTAATTGCAGACCGTCTTCTTTCTGCAATGCCATAAAACGTTACAAAAATGGCAAATGAATTAGTTTTTAAAGGTCAAAATGACCAAGTGTTAACCAATAGTATTTTGGTTGCTGAAAAGTTTGGCAAAGAGCCAAACGATGTAGTAAGAGCAATAGATAATTTATTGCAAAACGCTGATAATGAATGTGACGCAAAAGTTCGGGACATGTTCGTGGAATATACAGAAGATGTTCCACAGCCCAATGGAGGGGTGAAATCCGCAAGACGATTTATAATGAACCGAGACGGGTTCACTCTTTTGGCGATGGGATTCACTGGTAAGAAAGCCCTAAAATTTAAATTGGAATACATCGCAGCATTCAACTCTATGGAAAACGCATTGAAACGGCATCTTTCTTCCGCACAGATGTTTGCAATGCAAGCGAACATAAACCTCGAATACGAGAAACGGATAGAGAATATAGAGAATGAGATTGCGGAAATAAAGAAAGAACGGGAAGAAAACGGGAAATTCTTATTGTCAGTGGCTATGTCTTCGGAAGAACTGCCGCAGCTGTCTATGCGTGACAACATCCGGCAGCTGGTAAACAAATACGCATCCGCCATGAATATAAGGCAGCAAGACGTATGGCACAAGATTTATGACCAGCTGTATTACCTATATCATATCTCCATACGGAACTACAAGAAAGCAAGACGAGACGAATCCAAACTTGAAATAGCGGAGAGAAATCATTTCCTTGATAAGATATACAACATCATATCCAATATGGTGAGAGAATCTAAAGCAGCCTAACCCTATCGCCAAGCCCTGCCCGTACCTATTCCGGGCGGGCTTTTACTAAAAGACTAAACAAATATTCATCATGGAAAGAAATACAACACCCGCTAAGAAGAAATACGACCTTAGCGCAATAGACGAATTATTCAAAGACTGCATATCTCCCGAAGAATTACGGGAAGAGCTTATTGAACTGGCTTTTGATTATGTGCAATACGTAGATGACGGGAATACAGATTTTGTCAAATCGAACATGAGCACCATATATGTATTGTGCTGTGCCCTACAAAAAGTAAAAGAATTAGAGACACCAAGCTAATACCCTCACCAAAACAGCAAGCGGTATAACCCAATGGAGAACCCGTTCAAAGCGTTCTAAACGTTCCATTGGATAACCCGGAAAAGGCGGCAATAGTCCATGTAAAGGACATTGTCCGCCAATTCAAGCAGTTCATCTATGTAATCCCTTTTTCGCATCACGTTCAAGTTTTCTACGTTGTTGGCGGTTTATACCATTTGCTATGGCAAGACTGTTCAGCGTATCTTTCTGTTCGGGAGAAAGCATGTTATATACTTCTTCCCGTGATTTGCCTGATAAAATGGCTTGTACTATTTTCCACATAAGCTACGTCTGCAATGTTCACACAAAAATTTCTTCGCTACCGGGAACATCTTCTGTCCCACATATCCGCTAAGGTACTGCGCTTCTTCTCCATACGGGTCGATGCCGAACGCCCGTGAGATATGCCGGCATAGATGCCCCTTTTCATGGTCGAAAGAGTTTTGAAACTCTGCCGGGGAAGAAGTAAGGGCTATAACCATTACGGTCTGCCTGTTTCGGATATTGGAGTAAGTGATACCCGTATTCAGATTGCAGGAGCGCATGTTCTTATAGGCATTCGCCAAATCCATCCCCCTGCATCCTACCCGCTGAAGGTCGGCGATGATGCGGTCGGTATAATAGCAGTCCACCGCATAATATACACGCACTTCCCAATCATAATCCGGTATGTAAAATTCCTGTATTATCATAGGCTACATCATCTGTTCCCACATGATAGGATTGCCGGAGCCTATACAATCGGCATAGAACCGAGTGAAAGGCATTCCATTGTAAGTGTCCACATCATCTATGTAATCCTTAATGAACAATGCGAGATGGGCTTCGTCAGTGATAGAACTTTTGTAGTAATCCGACTTCGCCATGTTTGCCACGTAAACACTGTCGTACCCTGCATCCTTCTCCAGGTTTACACTGTACTTTTTCAGAAGCTCCTCTACCTGCTCTTTGCTGATTGGTTCAAGTTTTTCCTCCTTGCCCGTAGATTTGTTTTCCATCTTCATGCGGGAAACAGCCCATAGGCACATCTTCTTGCTGAAATGCCATCCGTACTGGCTGAGATAGTCAGCCATTGCAGGCGGTATTCTGTCGTATGTATCTAATCTTTGTTTCATATTTTCCTGATTTTAAGTGATTGGCAAAAGAGGGGAATAATCCCCTCTCCATTACATGAACTCTCCGTTGGCGCGTCTGCGTCTGCGTTCGCCCATATCATCACCGTAAGGCTGTGAATCGCGGCGTTCGTTGTAAACCGGATATTCCGGGAAGTAACCCGGCATACGGCGTTCGCCCATATCTGAGCCGCCGCTATAGCTTCCACCGCGTGAACCACCGCTGTTACGATAGCCCATTTCACCGCCCTGCATCTCACGCATGGCTCTCTCGTAACCATGACGGCAACCCTCTCTATAGGCTTCTTCCATAGGATTACCGCCTCTCATACCGAAGTCACGGTCATATTCTCCGCGCCCTTCTTCCAATATTTCCCACATTCCCATATTATTTCTTTGTTTTAGATGTTTCAGCCACTCCGAGCTGTTCCATAAGCCGTTTGTTCAATTCCATAAGGTCGGACATGTTCTTGCTCATTTCTGCCATTTGCCCTTTCAGAGAGGATATTTCCTGTTCCTGACGTTGTTTCTCTGCAAATTCGGGGTTCAAGAGCGTCAGCATCTTATCACATCCCGCAATGACGGAATTGTGGAAGTCCATGCTGTTGATAATGTCTATGCTTTTCTGTTTCATAGAAGCGACCTCGTTGTTCATCGCATCACGAGAACATGACACTACGATATTACCGTTCTGTCCAAAGTCGGCTATATCCATGCCGGCAGGTAGATTTTGGAAAGTAGTGTTCTGCCCGTTGATACAGACAACGACATCCACAACCATTTCCATTTGGGGCAACTGTCCCATAGGGGGTGCCATAGGATATTTCGGCTTGGGAGCGGAAACGCTGACTACCGGACCGTATTCGATAAACGGGTTAGCATCCTTATGAAGTATATACAACTGGTTATTGGTACGAAGTGATTGAAACATATTGGTTTGATTTTAAAGGGGTGTGGCTATTCCCATTTTGGAAACAACCACAAAGCCCCATGTTAACTACTTGCTCTTTTGAGCGGTTGCTTCTGCTGTCGGAGTCGGTGCCGATGCGGTTGTCGGACGATACCCACCGTTAACAAGGAACAGTTCGTTGGTGTACTTGTTATAGTGGATTTCGTAGATACCCGTTCCAGCAAGGTTGCCGACAGTCACCGGCTCATTGTTGTAAGCCAGCAACGGTCTTGTATCCCCGTTAGTCCCTATCAGTATCGGGAGTGTAGCAGTCGTACCGGCAGGTATTGCCTGGCGGAGACTGACATAGAAACCGCCTACATAGCTTCTGTTACGGAACGCATGGTTAGGAAGCTCCAAAGTCACGTTCTCCGTGCCGACCGTTACGGCTACCGTAGGAAGGGTATTGAAATTAGCCCTTCCAATAGTAGGGAACAAGAAAGGAAATCCTGTAAAAAAGTTAGGCCACATAATTACCCCCTTTCTTACCGGAATTAACCCCAGTAGTTGTTACAACCACAACCGCCACGTCCATACATTGCATCACCGGCGTAAGCACCGAAAGCCGCAGCACGGAAACAATCTGTGTTGATGGCTTGAATATTAGGGTAAACAACCGGAACAGTGTTAGGCATCTTGCATTTTATTCCATCGACATCGGACTGCAATGCCTGCAAGCCTGCTGCCAAAGGAGCAATCTGTTGTCCTACTGAATTCAGGATAGTAGCATTCTGGTTACGTTGGGAGATTTCAGCAGTCAAAGTGGCTTTTTCTGCTGTAAGAGCCGCAATCTTGTCCTGCAATGCCTGGTTCTGCATAGCGTCCAACTTCGCAAGGATAGCATTGGTATTGGCGGTCGCACCGTCACGCAATGAAAGAGCATTCTGATTGGCCGTGTTGACAAGCGCGTTGGTCTGATTGCACATCGCAAGCTGGTTCTCATAGCCCATTGTGGTAATGGCGTTCTGAGTCTTGCAGCAGCAATCTGCAATCTGAGTAAGAACAGCCTGATTTCCGGACTGGAATGCGTTGATGATTTGCTGGCTTGACATGCCCACCTGATTTCCTACATTGGCGATAAGTCCCTGGATGTTGCACAGGGCGCTCTGTAACTGTTGGGTAGAGCAGTTCAAAGAAGAAGCAAGCTGGTTGATGGCATTGCCATTGCCCTGAATGGCTGACATCAGGTATTCACGACCGACATCACCGTTAAGCTCGGCAGGCAGACCGCCACCATTGCCAAAGCGGTTGCCAAAGCCGTTGCCGCCCCAACAGAACCACAAAAGGATAATCCAAATGAACCACCACGAGCCGCCCCATTGGTCTTGGCTGCCACGTCCCTGGTTCAGTAAAGCGAGAAGTCCGGGGTCTACACCCTTGCTTCCCATCAAGTTGGGCAACATAGCCATGATGTCGAATTTGCTTCCGCCACCATTTCCGTTGTTCCCGTCTTGATTGAAGACATACGTTCTTTCCATAGAGATTTATATTTTGTATTACGGTCAAAATCAACCGCATCACAAAAGTATAAATACCGATACTGCCATGAAATCAGTTGTTTCCCAACGCTTTCCTAATGTTTTCCCAATATATTCTCAACATTTTCCCGCCTTCCATACGTTCTTGAAAATTGGAAATCATGTAGTTTATCGCGCGTTTGGTTTTGTGGATTTTAGGAGCTATCTGCGAAGGATACATTCCCCTTTCGACAAGCAACTGTACAAGCAAATAGCGGGCGTCTACGGTTTCCGTATCCTTATCCGAAGATAGTATTCGGCTGGCGGGTATTTCGGTCTCCTGCGCCACGAGATTGATTGTTTCGGCAAAGATTTCTGACTTACACATAGTTTTTCTGAATTTTATATTTATCTTTGCCCTGCCACATAAAATATTTGATTATATACGAACAAAGCATAAGATACCGTGTTGAAGATATTAAAGCCTCCAACGTGCGGTGTTTTATGCTTTTTTCAAATTTTTATGTGGCAATAATTATTTGAACGTTGGGGGCTTTCTTTATACTCTAAGCCCCGAAAGAGTGTCAGCTACAAGCCAACTTCTACATCGTTAATTTCTTTCTTACCATACAAATAGATTATAACTTATTCCTGCGCCTACGTACATGCCGCCTGGATACCCATACCCAGCCTGCAACCCTAATCCCCAACGTTTCTTTTTTGGCTTGATGGGAACCGGATGGTAGACGTCATTCGTCACCGTCTGATAAACCGTCTTCGGATACACAGTCATACTATCCAGCCGTGGGTCTACATATCCGCTCACCACCGCACGGTACAGGCTATCTTCATACACAACCCGTTTGCGATGAAGCAAGGTGTCACCTATACGTACTGTGTCATTCGGCAATATCTGCCAAAAGACCGCTATCGGTGCGGAGATAAGAACCGTATCAAGTTTGACAACCGTCTGTATCTTTGTTTCGGTACGTATTTCTGCCGGCAAAGGCTCGTGCGGACGGAACAACGCCGCCACACAAGCGATTGCCAGCAATACAACTAATAGCCAGGGTAGTTTTTTCATAACCTCAACAAATAATGATTTACAACCATACCTGCACATATTGCGGCAACTCCATACAGCAAGTCTGCTTTGTTCCACTTGCCGTTATAGTAGTGGCAACGGTCGCTGTTCTCCTTGATAAAGAGCATCAGCAGTGCAGTACTGCCACCGAATACTATGGCGGTGGATAGATAGACCACCGCGCCTAAGATGTTATTTCTCATAACAATTAGTATATATTTATGATATTAATTTCATCCCGGCACTTCACAGTCCGGGATGAGTCAGTGCTTCTCCTTATAAAGAATCTATAAATTTCATGATTGCATCATTCATCATGGTATTATACCCTATTGCAGATGGATGGTAATTGAACGTTCCATTCGTATTCGTGCACCAGAACAATCTTGAGGCTTCTGATTTTTCAGAAACAATATTCATTCTTTTCAAGTTACCTAAATTAAGATACGGAACTCCATACTTGTCGCATACATCACGAATGGCTTTTGCATATTGGTCATTCCATACGGAATCACCAGGTTGCGGCATAATCAGAAAACCCAGTTTCGTTGCCGGAAGCTTAAAAACAGCCTCTCTGACCATGTGCTCAAGTGCGCCACAGAAAGTCTTGTCATCGAATTTGTCTGTTGTATAATCGTCTGAAGATAATAATTCGCCAAATGGTACATGGGTTCCCGGATTATCCCCTCTTTGGTACATGTCATTCAGACCACCTTCCATAATCAGGTAATGGCATCTGTTCAAGCATACCTGCACTTTGGCCTCCCCCTGAATGACGTTGCCATCCATCGTTTTAAAGCTGGCAGAAGTGTTACTCTTGTATGCTAATCCGATTGTAAACTCTATACCGATACACTCTCCTTCAAGAGCAGATATTTTATGCCTAAATGTATATTCAATGACATTTGGCTGTGTATTAAAACGTACCAACTGAGTTTTATTGTAGTTATCCTTGTTAACAGAATATATGATAACAGAACCACCTTTGGAGTTGTATATGACCCTATCCATTTCCGTAACGTCCTCAAACAATATTGATTTGACGGAATATATCAAATCTGAAACATCTTCAAAATTCACGGTTTCCGGTATTCTCTGATACCCGAAATCTGTACATATATTCAACACAGATTTCAGAATATTGTCCGATGTGAAAGTGGAAATAGTTCTGCCACTCCATACATAAGAACCTCCGAACTGTGCGTCAGCAAGCGGATGCCGATATGCAAAATCATTTGGATAACCGTTAAATTCCAAGGCATTTACTCCAGCTGCATAGCTGTCTCCCACAAAAAAGACCGATTTATCAACATATTTATCATATACATATTTTTTCAATTCGTCTATTAGGGCAGTGTTTGACAATGCCTTGTAAATACTTGGAGTAAGGAGTTGCGTCAATATATCAGTAACATAGTACGGAACAATTGTGGGGCTTTTTGTCAAGTTCGCATCATACGATATGATTGGTTCCCCATACAAAGTCCTTGCCGGTCTTGCCACAAGCATGAAGTCGGAATCTCCGGTTTCTATGTTCGTACTACTATATCCCTCACCGCTTGTGACAAAATCACCTTTATCATTATAGAGTTCCCACACCAGGTAGTGTTTGTGGTAAATAGTCGAGTTTCTGTTTACTGAAATCAATGCTATATCCCCATAAGATGAAATCATTTGGAGTCCCAAGATTTTATTACCTGATATAGGTTTTCCTTTTCCTATAACATATTCTTCATTCCATAAGTTTCCACTTAATATTTCATTTACAGAATGTTTCACAATCTTGCCGTCCAAAATTATTTTATCATCCGATAGCTCATTTTGCGAAATAATATATGCAATATTTGCACCTGTAAGTTGCATGATCGGCTCCAAATTTAAAGTCACATTATCTTCACATGACACATAAAAAGCAAAATCATTGTCTTTTTGGAAAACAATAACCTTGTATGAGTTGTTTGATAAATCCACTGTGAGCTTCTTTGAATCAAGCAATGATATTTTTTTGTAAAATCTGTTTCCTCCCTCTAATATTGATTTTGATGCGATGTCAAAACCTCCACATCTTCCGGATTCAACTATGCCGGAATATATGCTATGTTGGATTTCAACTATATTATTGCGTATATCGGAAAGGTCTGTTCTACGTACTTGTTGTATCCAGCTTCCGATATTCGTAAACGTTCCTCCCTGGAACTCCCATGTTTCTACCTTGCCGTCCGAATTTATGAACGATACCTTCAGCCCGATATTTCTAAGTTCCTGCGGGACTTGGGCAATAGCGCCTTCCAGACTGTACTTGTTACTCCCGTCAATTCCCGAAGTAGGATGCTGGACGGAAACATTATACTCGGTGATGTAGTTCATATAGTCAGTGCTGCCACCAGTGCCACCACCAGTGCCGATGTATTTCTTCAATGTAGCGGTACTCATTGAGCCGTTGCTACTACCTTGCTGAAAAGGTATCAGCTCGTTTCCGGTTAAGTTCTCCTTTTGAGGGAGTTCTCCTATTTGTAATCCTTCTGCCATATCTTTTTATTTTTTGTTATCTGCAAGTAATATCGGCTCTTCGTTAGCCAACAATAACGGAGTGCCATCCGATAATAATAAATACCTTCCATCAGGGGATGGGTTTGGTCCCGGTTTATTATCCTTGATATATGAATACCCTATAGTAAGTATCCCAATAGTAGGAATACCGATTGTCGGGATGCTGATGTTGGGGGTAGTGATTGGTTTCATAGGCTATCCCTCTTTAATCATTTTGGCTTCCAATACTTCGGTAGCGCTCTTGATTGTGACGTTTATGCCATTTGCTATCCCTACGATACGGAAAATAGAGTCGGAGGCATCGTTGTTGTCACGCGCGTTAGGATACAATGTCACGGGCTTCATGCCCTCGATATTGGCAAATACAGTCACCATTCCGCCCTTGTTCTTTATCTGTATGGTAACGGGATTACCGTCACTGACAAACGTTGCGTAATACGCTGTTTTGCCTTCTTCTTGTTGAAATGATAAAACTTCTGCTGCCATGATGTTTACTTTTTAGAGTTATTCAAATAGTTCACAATTCCCTGCACATGCAAGTCCACTATTGCCCGCTTCCCCTCTTCCGATAATAAGAAGCCAACATCTTCCTTATTGTCTTGGAATAGGTTCTCTGTAAGGACTGCCGGGCACTTCGTGTGCTTCAAGATGTAGAATCCGCTTTCCTTATCAGGGTCGCCATCCGTCATATCCTTGCGTATCTTCATACCTGGCAAAAGTCGTTCGGCTGCCACATATAAGCTATCAGCTAATTTATCGGCTTTCGTCTGACCTGCCGAAGTCCACGCTTCCCAACCACGTGCCTGCATCCATTCAGAGCCGCTTCCCGCTGCATTACAGTGGATAGATACGAGGATTGTGTCACTTGCCTTGTATTCGTTCGCCCTACGGCAACGCTCCGATAGGGGAACGTCTATTTCCTCTTTGACGATACATTCTGCATCAACGCCTTGTTTGCGCAATTCCGCTTCCAAACGTATGGCAATCTCACGGGTATACGCATACTCTTTCAATCTTCCGTCCGGTGAACACTTGCCTGGAGTGTTGCTTCCGTGTCCGTTGTCAATCAATATTTTCATTCTGCACGTCCTCCTTGAAATATTTGTCATAAACTAAACGAGCCACCCATCCGGCAACAACACCGACACCGAATGATACAACAGTAGTCAGGTTCACCCAAAACGGGGTGTAGTGCATGTAAAGCATAACTCCCACGATGATAGCGATAACAATCGCTGCGATAATCAGTTTCTTTTTCATTTTGTTACTCCTTATCTTTAGTTATTATTTCACTCATATCTTCTTTCTCGACATCGAGCACTTTCTTTCCGAACAATCCCAACGCTTTCAGTAAGTTAAAATTATATCCCTTTGGCTTCAAGATATTGCTTATGATAGAGCAGAACTCTATGAAGCAGACAAACAAGCATGAATACACATCAATATTCCATTTATTGCCGGAAGCAATATTTATCATCACCACCATACAGACAAAAGCAAAGTATGTTACCATTTTACCCATAGTACGGCGCACGGCACTTGAAAACCGAAATTCTTCACCCAATAGCAGGCATTTCCTTATCCCGAACATCAAATCGCATACAACGACTGAAAACGTTACTATCAGCCACGGTATCATGTGTTCCAATGACTGTGCAATAAAACTGCTTGCTATTACCGAGAAACCACCCGGTATGCTTTGGGTAATAATGTTATTCTTCATCTTATCGTTATTTGTCAATTATTCCTATCTTTGTGTCTCTTATCAAATAAGCGAACTACTGTCATTCCGTTTTGCTCGTGAGAGTAGGACGGGATTTTCATATCTTGCCGTAATAGCGGAACCACGCTCCCCATTTACGTTCTTTCAAGTAGTTCGGATTATCCTGGTTGAGTTTGGCTTCCATCTCAAATGCGCTCGCTCGATAGGCGTTGGCGTTTACCTTACCGCTGCCTATTATGTTGTCTGTAAACAGGTGGTACACGAAGCTTACAAACCATTCTGCCAAATAAAGAATGTAGTAGAATAGCGGGATAAGGAGCAACCACCACGCACTGACATAGAGTGATAATAATACGGACGGGATAGCCGCTATCTCCATGCACTCGAAGAACTGTTTCTGATGTGTCCGTTCATGGCGTATGGTTGTTTCGGACAACTCTTTCAGCTTCGTAAGGATGAAACCGAAAAGCATTATAGTTGTGTAGCTACCAAAGAGGATAAGTTTGGCAAACCAGTTTTCATAAAATACTTTTACTCTCATAATCAAATAAGTTAAATTCAATTCTTATAATTAGTTTCTTATATTATAGCTGTATAATTTACCATCAATTTTAAATTCAGTAAGCACCGTTGGAGCGGTCGTTTCGTTGGCAATATAACGAGGAGCACACATACCTAATAGAACAGCATAATTACCATAATTCGTGACAGAACCGTAAACACCAGGAACTACTTGCTCATTAAGAGGACAAACTTTAAAACCGCTATCTATTCCAGCTAATGCAATTCTATATTCAAAACTTTCTATATATTTTGAAAAGTATAGGTTACTTGTATAATTTTTAGGGTCTCCAACATAAGGCAAATCAATATATTGTTGAAGAGTAATAGGATTAAAATTATACTCACCAACACAAGGATAAGAATAGCCGGCATAAACAACATTATTACCGATATTAAGCAAATCAATATTTTTATTTTCAACAGCAAGATTACTAATAGATGTATCTCCAATTTTAACCATATCTAACTATCTCCATTTTTTTTAATATCAAGGTATATATTTCCGCTCTAAATTCTTATCTCTCATATCAAGCATCTGTTGCAGCATACATTGTATATTCGTTTTTAGTACCGATACTATCATATTCAGATTTAGTACGTTTAACAACTCTTTGAAGATTATCAGATACAAGAATATCTTCAATAAAAAGTCTATCATCACTTTTATCGTCATCAAATAAGTTTAATGTTATTGCTATTCGTTTAGAAACAGGTTTACTGGCAGTATAATAACTAATATTAAATTGTATTTCATATCTTTCTTCATCGGTATAATAAGCATAAACAGAAGAAAGTTCTATACAATTTCTATAGTTTGAGTAACTATGTATATAATATTTAGTATGGTTATTGCAAATATCTATAACCATATTCTTAATAACATCGGTAGAACCAAATATTTTAACAACATGGTCATAAGCTTCTGTACCCCATATGTTTTTATTGATAGTTAACAAAGAACCATTAGGAACGTCAATGACTTTACCATAACCGATATTATTCGCATACTCCTTCGTCGCTATATTCGCCACTATTCCCGCAGGGGTTTCAGTAGTTGGACTAACACTTTGGTCGCCTGGTGCATATGTATCAGTATGAAGAATAACTTTTGCTTCATGAGAAGCATAAAAGTGGTATTTGCCACCACCTCGTACAAAAACATAGCATGTATCAAAGTGGCTCAAATTACCTAAACCCCTCACAGGGTCTATATCTGCATGAACGAAATCTGATAAGTATATAGTAATATTGCTATCACGATTAACGCCCCAAGCATTCGGAGCAAATTCCCAAATTTTACGAGTAGAAAAACCTTTCTCATGTTGAGACCATGACGGTTTTGTACCGCTATCTAATGATACCAGCACTTCTACTCGTATGTTCATTCTTTCTCTAGCAGCAATCGTAACCGGATACCATGTATTTTCATCCAACCCCGAAGTGTCAATCTCTGTAAGCTGCATCATGTAGCCAACACTACGAGCGCTTGAAATACTGTCATCGACATATTTCTTATCAGGAACTTCCGCCCAATCCCCATTCTTACGACCGTATGCCTTTCCATCAGTTGGCGCTTCGTCTATGCCGCCAATCTTCCCCTGGCTTACCCATTCACCGTTCACCCATGCGTAGTAATCATAAGGAGCTTCCGTACCTACAGCCATGAACCCGTCAACTGCCGAACCGTCGGGAACAGCGGATTTCAAGGCTTCAAGGGTGGCGTATTCGCCGGCTACCTTAAATGACTTTCCTGGTTCTCCTTGTATACCTGGCTCGCCTTTTTCTCCTTTCAAAAATTCTAAAGGATAATTGACCACAGAAGCTTCACTGTTGCTTCCTGAAGGTTTAAATGCAGGCAATGACGTTACATCATCCGCTTTGTCCGCATTCGGTACTTCATTAACCCCTATGGAGTTAGCCATAAGACGGGCGACTATTTCTTGATAATCCTGTTCTGTCCAAGCCATAATTATTCCTGTTTATCGGTTACTTCTTCCGGTTGATTGTTGATAGCACGATTGAGCGCGTCAATGAAGAAAGGTTTGCAAAAAGCATTTGCATGCTCTTGTATCAGGGCCACTTCTTCATCACTATACTCTGTCTCTTCATTGGAGTTGTATATCTTCAAAGCGAGTGCATGTGATGCGATACCGTTACCGTTCCGGTATAATACATTCGCAAAATTCTCTCTACAATCTATATTTTCACAATGCTTACGGGTAATGTCCGTAGCAATCAGTAATTGTTTAAAATTTATCTTTTTCATGAGCTTGGGTATGATTTAGTTAATCTTCCATCTTTATAAAAAGAAAGTCCGTCGATGCCAAGAGACACTTGGTATCTTGACCCACTTAAATTTGAAATCATTGACAATGACCCTGCAAAAAGGGTGGTAGACGCAGTTAAGTTGCCATCACTTGCTATATTGTCCAATTTTAATCTTGGGTAAGTAACAGAAGTACCTCCGCCTCCACTATCAAGGAATGAAATTCCACCCACATCATATCCTTTTGAATTATAAAATTTTAGGCTGTTTGAATTTGGGTTTATTTCTATTTTTGTACCTGACGAAGCGGTTGATATTTTGCCAACAATGCTAACATTCCCATTTTCGTCTATCACCAAAGAGTTGTTAGGAGTTCTTACATTTTTAAACACCCCGCTGTTTGCATTTATCTCTCCTTCAAAATATCCACCAATAGCCTTTATTGTCCCGTCTGCCTGAATAGACACATTCCCGTTGGCGGATATATCTCCGGTAAAGTATATGTTTTTGGAAACCACGGAAATGTTATCAAGTGCCACATTGATTTCTGAACCTAATCCGTCTTTTTTGACATATAATTTAAGTTCATCGGTAACTCCATTGATGTCCAGCCCCAACTGCGTTACATCTTCCTCTATTTTTGTAACAGACAATTTGAGGTTTTCCGCTGTCTGCTCAATCTGTGAGAACTTCTGATTATTACTTTCAGAAAGTTCCTTTACTTCCAACCTGATACTTTCCGCTGTCTGCTTTATTTCGGAACTTAATTTTGTATATAAATCCTCGAATGCGTTTTCGGTAAGAGCCAGCGAGTGTATGTATATATCCCCCGTAAACTTCAACTCGAAATCACCCGTTCCGTCCCATGCGCCGGAATACTCCTTTATTGCGTATTCCTCACTCGGTTCAAGACGTTCGGTGAAATGCAGGTTCTGACCGGGAAATCCTATTGTCAGCGTTCCGGCTGTAGCTACCTTATACCGGAAAGAGATAAAGAACTTCTTCGGTTCTTCCCCTTCCTCATAGGTCGGTTTATTGGCTAAATCAGCATTTGACTGTTTAATTCCGGAAGAAAGAATACGAAGCGCGTTTCTATCTCCGTCTCTAATAATAGCAGCCATGGCATCCTTACGGGAATAGAACTTGTCGTTAACCAATAAGAACTTTCCGTTTACAGTAAAGAAACGAACATCGTTCTTTGTCTCCCAACCGTTCGTATTGCTTGCAAATGATGCGTTATACAGATAATTATCCTTTGCCTGTACCTCGTCAAGCACTTTGGAGATTTCAGAGTAAATCAAGTCTTCCAATATCTTGAACTGGGTAAGGATATTCACACCCGTTTTCAGGATAAAGTCACCAGTAACTTTATTTCCATTAGGACTGAAAGCTGTCACTTCTTTACCAGCCAAAGAATAAGAATCAATCCCTGCATACTGACGGAAGCTCGGAGTATCATTCCCGTATGCTGCCAATACGATGGCGTTCTGTCTGGTCTTATCCGTCCGGTTACCTAACTGTACAATGTCATCGCCTGCTTGTGGTACGGCAGACCCCGTGTCACAGTCGCTCTTCGAAAGGTCTATGTAATTGTCACCTACGCTTGTCACCAGCCGCCAATAGTAGGTATTAGAGACGTTCTCATGTACGCCTGGCTTGATGTTGAATGTCTGGCTGCGGGCTTGGTCTCCTATTACAAATTCCTGAACAATGGTCTTTTCCCCGTCTGTGTTCTCGAAGTAACAGCGGTAAAAGGTATCGTATTCCTCTACCTTAGAACATGACATGGATGCGGGAGAAAGTATTATCTGACCGCCAACCTGGCGTAATCGCTGTATCAGTAACTCAATAAATGTGGCGCTCTTGCGTGCCAGCATATGGTCTACTTCCAAATAGCTGTCGCCCGTCTTGCTGTCTACTTTAATAACAAAGCCTTCACCGAGAGCACCGGAAGAAAAGTTCATGGACTGGATGTAGTCTGAAAACAATCCACCTAAGAACTTTATTAAAAATCCAGCTTCGTCCGGTCTGTCTTTTCTTATAAAGAACTTGGATAAAGCCTCTATATCAAGAGCCTTAAAGTAGACAATTCGGTCGGCGGAAGTCCTGATGAACAGTGCTGGGTCGGCATCTGCGACGCATATATATATTTCCCCGAGATTCAGACCTTGTAAATGCTCTTCATCACTCGGAGATAAAGCAGGGGGAGCTGCCTGATTGTTTTCATTAAGAGCATCACCAAACCATAATATTTTACTAAGCCTTTTTTTCATACCTCAACCTTATCAACATTAGTAAATGCAGCTTTTTCTGCGCTGAATTGCAACATCTCTCCATCTTTGGCGTGGTCTATCAGGAATGCGGGGAAAGAGGCGGAAGAACCAGCTTCAGGAGAGCCGCCAATACCTGCAATATCGTTATTCTGTAATTCAAGAGCCATATTTATATGGAACAGCTGGCTATCTTCAATAACTTGCGTCATTTCCGGAACAGAACTTTCCGAACGGACATATCTTGTCCCGTCAATTTCCACCATAGAAAGGCATAAAATACGGTTTATGTGTTTTGCAAACCAATAAGGGACGCCGCTTGAATTTCCTATCGTAAGATTATACACATCATAAGGTACTGCGTATAATTCTTCTATCTCTTGCATTTGGTTGCGATATTGCTCATTATCTATTCGAGGGGAATATCCTCCAGGTTTAAATCCTGCTTCCACACGAAAATTAAATACTTGCTGAATATCATCTACCCAAAATATGTTATCAAAAGCGGAGTTATTGCTTTTATGGGAATAACGGATAAGTACAGTTTCCTCTAACAAGTCGTCAGAGGAGCATACAATAAAAGGTTCTGATGTATATTCGTTGATTGTAACCGTATATACGGCATCCTCCAAGTCTCGAAGAATGGCGTAATACATCACTACATTGTCATTATGATTATATGTGGAAAGTGATATTGGTGTAGAATTTCCTGCGGCAAGATTGTTCAGGCTCGCTGAAACTTCCTCAGAAGCATTAGTGAATACCTGTATATGGATTTTATCAGAAGCGTGGAACTTCTGAATATAGTCCATATCAAGCCCAAACTTATCTTTTACAGGTGAGAAAAAAAGAGGGCAAACATCACCAACTTTTACCATGTCCTTTCGTCCTTTTATAGTGACGTGCAACTTCACACATCATGCGCAAATATACATACTATTTAGACCAATTCCAAATAATACCTTATAAAATAACGAGTGCCTGATAGACTTATATGGAATCTCCTCATCTATTAATCCACACTCTTGACTATCAAATAATATTTTACCGCTTCCGGTCGTCCATAATTATAGCTTGCACTTTTTACGTAGCCTTTATAAATATGTCCGTTCTTTTCCACCCGAATGTAACCCGTCAAGTCTGACGGTATTTCCAAATCTCCGGTCTTGACGGAAAGTTCTCCTACTGTGAACAGTTTGTTTCCCAATACAATACTCGACCTTTCGCTAACTCCATTGATTGTCACATCACTGTTACCGTCAGATGATGTAAACTCCAACGTGTTGGCAAAAGCACCTATATACCTTGCGTTTGCTTCAATCATAAACCTTTGGGAATACATGGCATTGAACATGGTAGAAGGAGATATGACACCGGATATTGTATATCCATCCCTTACAAGCTTGTATTTTTCTCCGTCAAGTGATGCTCCAACAAAGAATATATCATTATCACTGTCGCTGTCAGTCGTATCTTCACCTCTTTTTTCCGCAAGAAATTCCATACCATAAGCATCGGCTCTATATGGGCTAACTAATTCCAATACGTTATCTGTCAATGTAATGCCGGTGGTGTATTCATTGGTAAAGCGGAATTCATCGCGACCATTTACACTATCGTAATCCTGTTTGTCATACCCGACTTTTACCCCCGAATAAACCAGTCCGGCATTCACATTGTATTCCAAATCGGAAGTGCTGTCCTGCAAGTCCTTTATTTCTGTATCTTGGAATAAAGTATCACGATGAACAAATGTCACCTTCTCGTCACCGATTACAGGGACAAACCCAAATTCCGCGCTCATCCAATTGGCGAATTTGGTATAAGATGTATATATTTTGGCATTGGGAAGTCCTCGTATGCTTTCTGCCGGAACTATCATCGCCATGTCTAAACGCTCATCTACTCCGGTGGCGATTTCACCCGTTACATTGTTCTTATCAGTTATAGACCTCAGTAAACGGTTAAGCAATACTTTAGGACTGATACAATCTATTTTTACAGATTTTCCACGCTCGGAAAAACTTATATTTAACGGTGTGTCAAGACTGTTGAATTTAAAATTAACGGGAAATTTTTGATATATAGGGTCAGATTTTGCAAGTGCTATATTGAAATTAATCATCTCACCTGGAGATATTGTCAAATTCTCATCAATATCGACAGTGTATGTATTAAATGTTTGAATTGTAGCGGATTGATAATATATTTTAAGCTCTTTACTATTTTCATTATAAGAGGAAAGCCGTATATATATCGGGAAGGATACGCCTGGTCTCTGATACGTAATGAATACACTGAATTTTACTTTTATCCGTATGGTCAAATCCCTGTCAGATATATTTTTGAACAGATATTCTCCGAATAGACTTTCCGTACTTTCAAATCGGTTTTCAGCCGTATCAAAAACCTCTACAATGTCCTTTGTCGCAATTTCCGGTTGTCCTAACATATAAAAAGGAATAGTATAATAAGCATTAGGATAAGCAGTCATTACATGGGAAACATTAGGCTCCTCTGCGTCACTTGGTATAGACCATTTTATATCACTGTTCATTAACAATCTGTCATAATCCAAAGGTTGGGACTCCTTTATTTCTTTTACCGGGTATTCATACTGCGTGCCTTTCTTTGCCTTAATCAAGCTTGCGAGACTGTTGTCGACGGCATTTATTTCGCACGTCGTATCATTGTAGGAAAATGTAGAGTAGTCCAAAGCGCATCTGAACTTTTCATTTAACAGCCATGAGTTATTCCTGGTATAAAACACGAGTGTTGCAGATGAGTTCAGGTAATTCGACAAATATTCTTTCAGCAATAGCGAATAAGCGCCGTTGGCAAACTCAAATTTTGTGGAAAAACTACGAACAACTCCGTCATAATCCCCTCTCTTGAAAGACATCTCTACATCGTCCCAATTAACAAGCTCATTTGTGGCGTCATATGTCATTCCGCCTATCAATAGTTCACATCTGTAATACATATCTATTTCTTTTTTGAAGTTGAACGTATCATGGCATCTATGTCATCACACATACGCCTGACCATATAGGCATATTCTTTGGCGGAGAACGTGTTTTCATCAATGTGCATTTTTACATGGGACATTAAAGAAACGCGTTCTTTGGTAAAATATTCCCTATCCATTTTTATTTTCCCTATATCAGGAGATGTTTCCTGCAATTTTGCAAGGCGATAATTGTCAGAAGCGGAAACGCTGCTTATCCGGTTCTTTATCTTATCATGTTCGTCCTCTCTGAATTTATAACCCAAAGCAGACATGACTTCTACAGCATCACTCCAGTTTTCGGAAGAAATGAGTTCCTGACATATGGCAAGGCAATTTAATCGGATTTGAATTTTCAGCACTTCATTTTTCCGGTTTATTTGGGCGGAAACAGACTTTCCCCCTATTATTGATAAGTATTCATTGCATAGCTTCTCGGCCGCCAAAGCCTTTTCTCTGATACTATATCTTCCGCCTTGAACAACCTTATCAATATCCCCCAGGAATATGTCTATAAAGCGGGAAAGGCATATTTTGTTTAAGTCATTATATATCATATCTTATACTCTGCTTGAAATCCAATTATAATCCGCAATATGGTTGGCTTTCTTCATAATCCGACCAATGTTCTGCAATTGTTTGGTATTGCTTTCCATCTTTCTTTCAAGTCGGCTGTAATCGTTGTTTACATTAACAACAATCCCCTCTTCTCTCATATTCTTTAGCTTTTGTTCCAATAAACCATAATCAGAAGTAAGCCCGCTACGGTCATAGATATATGATAAATCAGGGATTACCTGCGCATGCGCCGGAAGGTCTACCAATGTCGGCTTATCAGGAGTGATAAAAAGCCCATTATTAGTCACGATACCCTCTTTCTTGCCGCCATCACCTACTATTGCCAAACCGCCGGGATGGTCTTTTGTTCCTTTGGCATATTTGGGAATGGGTTGGGCTGCTATTAGGGCTACTTGGGCGGCTCCCATAGCACCGACTAATGCAGCAAGAACAAGGTTGGGCAACGCTTCTGTTATAGCTAAAGCGGTAAATATTCCTGCCTGAATAATGGAGTTTGCCTTATTCCATTTAGCCTGCTTCTCTTGTAATGCAGCTTTTTTCTTTTCCAGCTCTTCATTTTTGGCGGCTGTCTTATTTTCGGCTGCACGTTTGCGGACTTCCGCCTCTTCTGTGGAAATAGCCCCGTTTTCTTCAAGTGATTCTATACGTTCTATCTCCTTGTCGTATGCTTCATCGTTGGCTTCTTGTTCTTTTTCAATATTTTCTATCTGGGCGTCATATATATCTGTCATTAACGAGGTGATGCCTGATACTATCTTTCCTACGGCTTGCGCCATGTTTTCAAAACTTAACTTTCCATCCTCTGCTACGTCAACCATTATATCAGATAACCCCTCGAATATTCCTGCCGTTTCACCAAGCGCATCCCTTGCGGCGGAGTTCATCCCTGACAAACCCTCTTTAAACTTGCCTATCCATTCTTCCCGTTTCTTGGTAGCATCATCATAATTTATTCCGTTTATCTGTGCTTGAAGGTTGGCTAACCTGTCTTCCAACTCTTGATACTTTTCACTATTTGGGTCAAGAAGGGACATTTCAGCCTCCGCCTCTTTCATAAGTGTTTCAAGACGCGCCTTAGCATACTTAACCCCAATATCATATAATTTCTTTTCGTAATCCTCTTTGCTGATTTCGCCATTTGCATATTGTTTTTTTATGATATTAGCTTCTTTCAAAGCGGATGTTTCCTGCTCGTTTACCACCTTATCAGTATTTGCCTCAATCAACCCAATTCTTTCTTGGAGGTTTCGCATTATGAGAGAATTTTCCCGTTGCATGTACTTCATGCGTATCGCCACAACATCCTCTCCATTCTTTTCAGCGTCCTTTATTTCCGCATCACGCATCATATTATTGAGTTGTATTTGGAGATTAAGCCTTTTGTCTAATTCTTCATTCGAGTTTTCCCCAATGGAAGCCAATCTGTTTTCAAGATTTGTTTTTTCTATTTCAAGCAGTTCCTTATCGTATTTATCGTTTATTTCCGCAATGGCTTTTCCTTTCAGCGTTTCAAGATTTTTCCGAAGCTCTATTTCTTCGTCTGTCCTACCCTTTATCTCTTTAATCCTATCATCGTATTCCTTACTGATTTCAGCTATTTCTCTTTCTCTACCGTCAGCTATCAATTCTATTTTAGATTTGGATAAATCCTCTGTTATCTTCTTGATATATTCAGCGTATTCTTCCATTTTCTTTTTTTCATCGTCATAAGCTTTATTATTTTTACCTGGGTCATTAACCAATGCTTTTACATCTACTAATTTTCCCAAATCATTCATTTGGTTCTTATACTGAATACCTTGCTCTTTTAAGGCTTTCAAAGTTGCTTCTTCCGCTTCAAGTTTCTTTTTTGCATCTATACCTGCTTCTGTTCTCGATAATCCCGTATCTACAAACTTTTGATATTCTGCACGTGCTTTTTCGACAGTATAAACTTGATTAAGCCGTTTAAACTCGGTTTCCTCGTAATTTGTTGCGGCTTTTGTCACTTCATTCATTACCCGTTTAGCTTTGGCAGTAGCGATAATCTGTGCTGTTAATAATCTATATGCGTCTTTTGCATTCCCCGTCATTATTTGTTCTTTTGTATAATTATCAAATAATTTAGGGAAAGTACTTTTTAATTCATTTGCGGCTACGATACGCTCTTCCATAGCTTTTTTATTGTCGGTAGCAGCCTTATATAATAGTTCTAATTTGATACGTTCTTCTATTGTATCACGAATAGCTCCTTTTTGAGCTATCCTTAATTTGTCTTGAACGGAAATTATTTCATCCAATGCCTTCTTTCCTCTAAACAAACTCGCAACCCAATCTATAATCTCCGAACTATACGCAGACAATAATGTTATACCTATTACAAGTGCTGATTGCCAAGAAAATAAACTGCCAAGAAGTTGTTTCCATACCGGAACCGCAGTTTGTCCTTCGGCTTTCATCCGCTTAAACTCTTCATTTGCTCTTTTTAATTCATCCACAAACATTGGCAAGTTGTTGGATATGGCAAGGAAGAATTGATTGAAACTCATTGTCAAAGACGGTAACTCTCGCAATAACTGCTGCGTCTGAACATTAAGCCCATTCCAAGAGGACGCATAATTACCTACATTCCTTTGATAATTTCCAAATTGAGAGTCAATTTCTTTCAACTTATTATTCAAAGCATTGGCTTGCGCTATCAAATTCTTCCCGACACTACTTTCCCGGTCAGCTTCACTCAACGCCTTATACCTTTTCTGCAACTCAAGCATGGCGGCATTCATTTCATAATAGCTGCCGGAAGCTGAAATAATTGCCGTGGAATGATTTTTTATCAAAGCCGAATATTGCTGATTTTGCGCCATCAGTTCCGTATGCCTTTGTTTTAATAGCGAAGACTGCCTTATATATTCAGACAAAGTAATTTCCCCGTCTTTATAAGATTTTCCAAGAGCTTTAATATCTGCATCAATCTTTTTCATAGCCTCTTTATTGGCTATGGTATCAGCCGTTAACTTAGTAACTTCGCCATCATATGCCTGTACGGTGTCGATTATGGCGGCATAGTTCATATTTGCCGCCTGCAATTGAGTGGATGCCTGGCTTATTATATTACTTGCTGTTTGGGTACTTTTAGCCGCATTATCCTGCGCCGAAGACACCTGGTTGGATGCGGAAGATAATCCGGCAAGCATATCACTTGCATTCTTGATATTTTTGGCGGACTGTTCGAACAAAAGGTTTAACTTTTGCAAAGATGACATTGAATTTAGTTGCTGGGATACTTGACGTAGCACGGTAAGTTGTTTTGCCTGAATAGATGCCATATTTTCTTGCGTCTTATTCAATTTCTCCAACAGCGAGGTATAATTACGTGCTTTTTGGGAAAGTTCATCAAATGTTTTGGGATTAGTTTTTACTCCTTGCGCCAACTCCTTAGCAAGCTCCACATAAGACCCTTTTGTACTATCAAATTCAAGACGGAGTTCCTTTAATTGTTGTACGGCTTTTTTGTCGACTAAATCGGTAATTATAAATTCGTTTGCCATAAGTCCTAATATTGAGTGCCATGCAACATCACATGGTGATACAAAGATATTGAATTATTTAGAATTTTCTAAATAAGAAAGGCAAAAATGAAAATCAGAAAAGGGAAGAGAAAAAGAAAAAGCCAGACATTACATCTGGCTTTATTATTTGGAAATAATCTTAAGAATGCAATTAGTATATCACTGCATTTCCACTGATTATATACACCGGTAAATTAGACCTACCCTTTTCTATTTTTTCAATACTAAACGAAATAATCCCATTTGCGCCCATCTCTTTGGCTTTATTAACTGCGGATGAAATCATTCTTTCATAAGTAGGGACATAATATTTTCCAATAGATATGCTTCTTTTTTCATGCACATAGTTTCTATCTTCTTTTTTTACTTTATTTCCTGAATGAAACTCCAAATATATTGGACCTACGGGAGTAAAATCCTTATTCCCAATTTCAGTAGGATTAATTACAAAGTTAGGGTCTTTGACATATTCTCTATAATCAAGGGAATATCCTATTTCATAATAAGTGCTCTTACATGATGTTACTGATAGCAAAATCAGAAACAAAAATAGTAGTTTTTTCATAAGCCTTTAAATGTTATCAGATTTTTTTATGTTGCAATTTTTACAAAGAATTTGAAGATTTCTAAACGTTGTTGCACCTCCTTTGGAAATGGGTATTATATGGTCAAATTCTAAATTTTCCTTACTACCACACATGCAACATTTTCCACCATCTCTATTCCATACAGCATTTGCTATATCCATTGGTATGGTAGTTCGATTTCCATCCTTTTTAGTATATACATTAAATACTTTTCCTTCTTCTATTAATTCATCAAGCACCTCTCTTTCAATCATTTTTTTTCGTTCTTTTTTATATACATTTTCCTTTATCTCTTGTTTTTCCAATTCATTTATTATTTCGTTTTTCATCTTTTGAGGATACTTTCTTACTCTACATATTTCTTCCTTGTATCCAATCATTTTATTTTTATTAAACTCAAATATTCCTGAAACATGGCTTTTGATAATTGTTCTACCATCCAACCCATATCCTGTATTATCAGCCCTAAGACTTATCAAAGCATCTCCTTCATTTATCCAATTATAATTTCCCTTTGATTTATCAAATTCTCTATTAAATGAAACAGTGTCGTGTTCTTCTGATGAAATAACTCTATAATAATCATCATCTTCTATCTCTTCATATTTGCACAGCAACTCCTCCATTCTTCTCTGATGAATTGCTTTTGCACTATAATTTTCCCTGCAATAATCATCTAACCGTTCTTTTTCACGAGTGCATTCCTCTAATTCTTCTTGCAATCTATTGGTTTCTTTAATTTTTGTAGAAAGTTCTTCTTTTAAATTTGATATAACTGCGTTCGCTTCATTTAGCTTCAACCTTAGAAAATCAATATTTACATGGCATTCTTTTTTATCATTTACTGTTAGATCATAATAGTAGTCATCAAATATGCTGCTATATATAATCCTGGATATTGTCTTTGATTTAAACAGCACTAAGAATCTAACTTTTGATGAAGGATGCAATTCATATCTTTCTGTATAAAACTCTTTCTTACTTCCATAATAATTGCATCTAAACTTCGCACCATTATATGAAAAGCCATTATCATCTATTGCTGTAAAATTATCTGATTCTATACTTATAGGCTCATCTGATAAATTTTGTATTATCAAATAAGCGTGAGACATTTTTATCCCTTTAGCATTCTCTGTCCCAAATTCAAGATCGCCAATTATATAACAATCTTCACAACGATTACAAATTTTAGGACAGTTAAGCGGTTTATCTTCCTCTATTGATGCAATTTCTATATGCAAACCCTTGTTTTTTGTGTTTCCCATGTTATGTATTTGTTAATATTGTTAAGCAAATTAAGGGAGAAAAGGAGTGCTTTCCAAGAAATGCAATAAAATATTGGGTAATTTATACGCCGTCTAAATAACGAAATCCCTTTGCAGATTGACAAAATGTTGCTATCTTTGCAGTGCTAACAACTTATAGGAGCGGCAAACTCCTATGGCTTCATCATTGGAGTTATTTTTTTGCCAATACATATAACAAGTAAGTATCATAATGTAAGATATTGCGCACGAACGGTGGGGTAACAGAAATGTCCCCAAACTAAATTCCTATGAGTTTGTTAGCAGCCGTGAACGTGCGCTTTTTTTTGTTATGCTAACAAACTCGATTCAAGTCCTAAGCGAAACAGAGTTGCTGGGGCACAAATTCACGGTTTACGGAACTGCCGAAAATCCGTTGTTTCTTGCTAAAGAAGTGGCAGAGTGCATTGATTATGCGAAAACATCGCAAGGTTATTATGATGTATCAAGAATGGTAGGCACTGTAGATGAGGAAGAAAAGCATCTACGAACAATCTTCGTAGATGGTAGAAATTACGAAATGTGGTTCTTAACAGAGGACGGTTTGTATGAGGTCTTATTTCAATCCCGTAAGCCAATCGCCAAAGAATTTAAGAAAGGAGTTAAGGAAATCCTAAAGACCATCCGTAAGACCGGCGGCTACATCGCCACCAAATCCGACGACACTCCCGAAGAAATCATGGCACGTGCACTCATAGTGGCACAGGAAACAATCAAAAGAAAAGAAGAGAGGCTAAAGCAGCTTGAAGAAAAGAACGCCAAACTCCAGCCCAAAGCTGACTTCGCAGAAGCCGCTTTCAAAGCAGAGGGCAAAGTAGACATAGGTCAAGCCGCAAAGATACTCAATCTCGGTTTTGGGAGAAACACCCTTTTCGGAAAGCTAAGGGATGCGGGCATATTCTTCAAAGACAGGAACGAACCGAAACAAAAGTATATTGACGCAGGCTACTTTGAAATGACGCTGTTGCCGCCAATACGCAGAGACAACCACCCTGACATATTATGCCAAAAGGTGTTTTGCAAACCAAAAGGTCTTGCCTACATCAACCATCTATTTGGCGGAAATCCTTCTGATGGGAAAATTGCAAAAATCAAATAGCATTGAAGCATAAACATTTACAGGTACGGAGTAATGACGTACAGCTATAACTATACCCAAAAACATATTGCCACGTAACCAAGCATAGATGCACGTTGAGGTTTCGACCAACGTTCACGTTATGATACCCCGTCAGCAATACGGCTGGCGGGCAGATGGCAGGAATAACGACTAAAACAAATATTCATCTATTATGGAAATCAGCACAGCAATGATGCAACACATCCTCCGATTGACGGAAGGATATACGGATTTATTGAACGAACTTAAGGAAGTCAAGGCGGAACTTGCAGAACTCAAAGGAGAAAAGCCCAAGAAGCCGACAATTCATGAAACCAAATACCCACACATGAGTATAATAACCAGAAAATGATTGTATAAGGCGGGAGTTATCCCGCCTTTGTTCCGTTTTTAATATTTTTCAATTTAAAGGCAGAAAAATTACGGGGGTTATACAAAAAACAGTGTTCTTTTTTTAATATCAGAACCAAACATATTCAATCAGTTTCCCGTTGAACATTTTGCCTCTCGGGCAAAAATTGAAAACCCCGTCTTTCTCATAAAGGATATATACTTTCCCCTCCATCTTTGCGGCTTTTCTTGCAAGCGAACGCATCTTAGCTATATCTGCCATTCTCTTTTTGTTTTCACACGCACATCCCATTATAAACCGAATTTTCTAAAATAATCCGCAATGCCTTGCTTTATATGCCTTTCCATGAATGCCTTTCTCGCATAAGAACCGACCTTGTAAATCGCCTGTCCGTATTTCTTTTCTATATCACCGCTAAAGCTTATCCCCACACTTTCAATCCTTAGCCCCTTATCTATCGGTACGGCTGTAATAGAATCGTGAAATTCACCCGTAATTATCAGGTTTGGCGTCCCTTTTGAACTTACAGGAGCGTTTATCAGCGAAGAATACATAAGCGGGGCTACCCTTTGCTTGAAAGCAGCATAGCCTTTGGCGTTCTTATACCAATACCCCGCTTCTTTGGTATTGAAGTACGGGTCATTAAGGTAAGTAGGGCGTAATGGTTTATCATTTCCGTTAATACCTGACCATAGTTGTTCTACAATATATTGGGAAACTTCTTCTCTGTTTTTTACCATAATATCCCGTATCATCGGTTCAAATCCGGTAGCAAACCGTCTGAAATTTTCTTCTGCTTCAATAATGTTAGCCATAGTCAAGACAATTTAGGGGCGAATGAACGCCCCCAATTAAACGATACCACCATCATAATATACAATCATCTTTTTTCTGTCTTGCCGCACCGGAAGATGCTATATCATCGTAGATGGACGAAAGGGTTTTCTCCCTTTCTTCGGGCGGTCGGTCAAGAAAAAACACATTCTTATAAATATTTATGAAGTCCCTCTTCTTCATACTCTTTACCCTTTCTTCATTAAATGAGATTCCTTCTACTATCATGTCCAAGCCTCAATACCCGTAATTCCAGCTTCTTGCAATACAGAGGGAGATGCAAGTTCCGCAGTACCTTCGTTTATTGTTATAATGCCGTTTGCATAAGAAACATCTGTTGCATTGGGTAATGCAGTAGTTGCATTCTTTTGTAGCAACTCACCATAGTACTCCGTAATATCCAGCTTCCCGAAGTGCTCTATAAGTTTGTATTTTTTGTCTTCCGTTGATACCAAATCAACATAAACCAACCCTTTCAATGCGTCAACGACATCAAAATCATAGGCTCTCACATCCGCGTTCTTGATATATTTCTCGTAATCCTTGAACATGGTTGCGATAGTCAAGTTGGCTTCTGTGCCAGAAGAATCCCAGTCCTGACCGCCCGGATAAACGCCGGACAGTGGAATGCCCGCCAAATCTTTCGTACCGTCATTCATTCCGTAAATGACGTTGTTCTCATCTACAAAATAAGCATCAAATGCCACATTCTTTGCCACCATGATGTTTGCTTTCAAGCTGGCATCGTAGTCCTGCAAAGTCCATACATCATTTTTAGCTGAATAGCTTGTGATTTTAGTAGGGCCGTATCCCGTAGCAGAAGTTTGAGCCTCTCCACCGGAAGGTGCATATTCCACAATCGTTTTGATAGGGAATATTCTTCCCGGACGGTCTGCATGGCAAGCCTTTTCAAAGGCTTCCGCTGTTTTCTCTGTAGGTATCTTATGACCGTGAATAGTCAGTATGATAGCTTTTATTTTACCGGGGTCAAGCACACACACGGAGCTACCCGTATTAAAAGTTGCAACGCCCGGACACTTTCTATAATCTGTTGCCATAACATTTTACTTCTTTAATGGTTAAATTTACATTTTTCATCTCAATAGCATCAATAAAATCACTGAATGGCTTCCCGTCTTCTCCTATAACCCCAACCCTTCCATATCTGTAGTTTTCAATGTAGGAATGTGGAACCACATCATTGTAACTACGGACAATGTTTATGTCTTTCTTGATTTCATCCAAGAAAAGATTGTATATAGGTCGCAATACCTGCTCAAAGGAAGTCTTTTGCCGGTCTTCATTCGAATACCCTTTCAAAGTGTTTACCATAATAATAAACTCCAGGCTAACCTCAGTCTCGGCAGAACTTCTATCTTCCGTGAACGGAGAATAAAGACATATTATAGGAAACTTCAATTTACTTGTCTTGGGGCTTTTACCCCATAAAGTTAATTGATTGCTTATGTAGGCCCAGTCTCCGAATAAAAACGACACATTGCTTCCGTATCTTTTCGATACCTTTTTTACAATGTCCGCAAATATATCATTTACCGGCTTCATATTCCCATACAGTTTATTTTACGTAACATACATGGATTGAAACATACACCAGCATATTCCTTTCCTTGCAAAAGTTTATAAACACGCTTGTTCATATTTACCATATCATTCCATGCCCTAATTTGCAAAACTTGTGGAGAAACAGCATCTCCATCGGCAGAGGTTACTGTTCCCACATTTGTTACGCTGTAATTACCGTCCGCTATATACTTGAAAAATATATAGCAAGCAATAGGGCTGTATTTTTCTGATAAAATAGCAAGCAGCCTATCCCATTTATCATCAACGCTATCTTCTTTTGAGTTAAGATAATCGGTAAAAGCCTTACACATATCCTCACCAAGTATACGAATCAAATATTCCTGTTCATATACGGAAATATATGATTCTATTTTGCCCAACTCCGCATCTCTTGTTATAGAGGGAGCGCCAGTGTCAGGATTTATCCCGACACTCAGCAACCCGGTGAAAGATTCGTAGTCAATTATCATACCGTATCTTTTTTCGCAGATTTACGTTTAGTGAACAACTCCTCGCAACCCAACGCTCTGGCATCATTAATCAGTTCGTTTGTCGCTTCAATTTTACCCTCGGCATAAAACTTGCTCGCAAGAGCCATTCCGACTGAAACTTCATCGCCTGTTTTATACTTCACACCATCCTTGACAAATGTTACGTTATAACGCTTAGTCAGGTTTATTCTATATTCTTTTCCCATAATTATTCTCCTTATGCTTCTTGAGTGATACCTTCTATTACAGTAGAGAATGTGTCCTTTACAAATGCGGTCTTATATTGCGACTTGATATAACACATCAGCCTCTTCTCTGCGATTACAGTCACGATATTCTTGCGGAAATCGTCATTCTCCCATCCTAAGGTAATAGACAATACCCACAAGTCACGAATATTCAAGTATGAGAAATCACCCATGATGAAATCTCCTTGTTTTACTGCTGTGGTCGTTTCTACACGCAATCCCTGAATCAATTCATCTCCATATCGGAATGGGCGGAGATATTGACCGTTAGCATCCTTAGCCAACTGCATGGACGCGTAATCCAATGGGTTCATCAGTACAAGGTTCGGACGATAAGCCATTTCGCTGGTGGATACAATTTGCGAATATGCAGCCACAAGAGCATCAAACATATTTGGCTTCTCAACATAGAAAGTAGAGAGAGAGAATGCCGGCATATCCGATGCAACGCCTTTTATTTCTCCATTAGAGCCATTGCCTGACAAAATTCCCTGCTCTTCTTTGATTCCAAGTTTATTTACCATTTCCGTTTCAACTTCATTGACGAAGCTGGGAAAATCCGACAGCGTTTCCTCTGTAAATTTAGCAGCAATAGCCACTTTGGCAGCGGTTATTGTTTTTTCTGTCAATGTCGCATCCATCAAAGGCTTTAGCCCACCTTCAGGAACCCATGCAGCATCTCCGTCCTTGCTTGTATATTCCGCATAAACCAAAGCCCTATTATTTGTGCTTGATACATTTGCATATTTTCTAATGACGGTTTGCGCTCTCGGATTAACTGATAAATTTGGGTCAACCTCAAGTCCGTAATGCGGAGCAAGGGCCCCGGAAGTAATAGTTGCAGCGTCTTTCTTTTCCAGCACAAGATTTAATCCCAACTTATTGCCGGGAGCCGACTGACAAGCCGATTTCAAATCAAGAGACATAACGCCCTTCTTGTCCGCGGCAATATACTCCTTGAGCTGTTCGTGTAGCTGCTCATAAACAGATTTAATCTTTACCTCCCCGTTTTTACCTACTTCGGTAGAAGCCTTTACACGTAAAATGGCATTCTCCAATTCATTAACCTTCTCCTCAAAAGTCTTTTTGTCAATGCCGGCAAAATCCTTTTCCTTGATGTCATTTATGGAATCAGCGGCATCCTTTATGGATTTACGCAAATCTTCCAATTTCACTTCATCCGCAAGATAGCCTTTCACTTGTTTTTCAAAGGCTTCTCCCATTTTTTCGTCCAAAGATTCAAAAAACTTCTTGTTTTCTTCGGACAAGCCGGATGTGTCCATAAGTTCTAAAAATCCTAATTTCATACCGATTTTAGTTTTAATAAATTACATAATGATTTTTCTTCCGTTTTGCCATTACTGCCGGCTTCCATCCCTTTGGGTGGAGCAGGTATAACACCGTCCGGCCTAAAAGATGCAAGTGACATTGCTTTGGCTATAATTTTTTGCAAACGCTGTTGCTTGGTTGTACTCATATTTTTACATAACAAGGAAATTTCACCGCTTAAATCCTTATAAGCGTTTTCGTAGTCTTCAATTGACTTCAATCCCAAATACTCGGTTTCTCCATTACAGCCAATTGATACCACCGATATTTCATACAGCTTAACCTCTCTAACAATCAGGGCTTCTTTTTCGTAATCCCATTCGCAATTCTCCCATACATACTCATAACCAATAGAGAATTGATTAAGCGTGCCTGACTCAAGTTGTTTTATGGCCCTATCTCCAAGTTCAATCTCATCAATGCGCGCCTCAAAATAAAGCCCTCTATCATCTTCTTTCAATTCTGTAATAAATCCCAAAGGCTCTGACATGTCGTGCATCCAAAGGAGTATAATTTTGTCATTTGCCTGGCTTTGCGGCCCTCTTTCATTGATACTTTTTGAAAAGCAACCTTTCAATAGAATATCATGAGCCTTATCCATGTTTCCGAATACAGCAGCGTATCCGCTGATAGTCCGGCTTTCGGGGCTATATTGGACATCCTTCGAGTTTATGGAGAACAATTTATACTGCATCCCCATCTTATCTTTGTATTTATTTGTCATTGTTTCCATTTTCCTTACTGTTATTGACGTTATTTTCAACAGATGCACTGCTTGCTGCATTGCTATCAAAATCTCCTTTTGGATTATCCGGGTCAATATCTATGTATCTTGCAACTTCTATACGTGCCTCATCATGTGTTATCAAAGACTTATCTATCAATCTCTGTAAGGCAGCAGCAACTTTAACCAATGTATTGGCTTCTGTCTCCTTATTGGTTTGAAGGCATTCAACATCTGTAAAATCAATCTTAATAAAAACACCTTCCGGACATATGGCTTTTGAAAGACATTCTGCTATCTTTCGGCTATCTGGAATGATTACGTCCTGATAAGCCTTTTTCCCAGCACTTTCAAGGTTGTCGTATTTGGCATCCGTAAAAAGATTGGCATTTATGCCCATTGCATTGGCAATCTTATCTGTACACCTCTTATCCTCTTCATGAAGTTTTAATTCATCAGCATTAAAATCAAGAGGAAGCCATCCTAATTTGTAACGTGTCACCAAAATGGGATATTCCTTGTTTACTAAGCCATAATCACGTTTAAATCTGTCCTTTATATCCTTTTCATCTTCCGAGGAAAGGGCAACATTTCCCATCTGGTCAGTATAATCATTATAGAGCACGCCTTTAGGACCACCATTTACAAGCAATGTATGGCTTGCAGACATAGAAGCTACCCAGTTTGATATAGGCTGGGAAAGGCTATCTGAAACGGACTCAAATTTGACATCAGCAGTCGCACCGCTATTTATTACTATATTGCTGTCATATATTACAAGATATTCATAGTCCTCCAACTCTAATCGAGTTCCGTTACAGTCTATATATACACTTGATATAATATTTTTCAGTTCGTATTGGCGAAACACCTTACCGGTTCCTTCCATATGGAAAATCTCAGGTGGAATTATCCACATTGCCTTAGGAGTGCTTGTTTTTGTCGCTCTAACAAGAACAATTGGACAATAGCCGAATACCTTAAGACATATTTCAATTTGCTTTACAAATGAAGAGAATGTTTGCAACGGATTGGGAGCGTTGAGTATATTACGTATATCGGCAAATGTCCTTTTTTCATTTCCATCCTTATCTACCACATAAGGAATACCACGGGACATCATAGAACCGATTTTATCAACTACAGTGAAGAAAGGCGTACAGGAAACAAGCGCTCCGGCTTTATCCAAATTGTCAGTCATGTCATAATATACTTTCCATTTGGAACGCCTTCCAAACAAATCGGACAAAAACCAGTAGTTTCCTGCTGCATCTCTTTCTACCCGATTTACATTATCATACATCGGAATAGACTTTTTATTCTCTGGCTTCCAAAATTTAGTAAATATGCCCATATACAAAGCAGGAGTGACAGCAAATAAATGCGGCCACTCCCATATATTTAGTGTTTTAGTCCATTAATACGGTTGCGTGCAACTTCACACGCTTGTAGTGACCCTACGTGTGCAAATATATATATTATTTAGACTAATTCCAAATAACAAACAGCATTTTTATGATTATTTTTTTGATTTTCTTTTTACTCTATCCGCTATACAACACAATACATACATTGCTTCATAGACATCTTTACCGTCATAGTCCATTAGATTACGCATAAATAAGGACATTTTATTATCCCTCTTGAATTTAAAATCTCGAATTAGCCCCTTAAATGCTTCAATATAGGAAAGTTTTCCTGTATTTTCTTGCCTTGCCCACACATCACCTATTTCAGCCCTATAATCGCGTATATAATGAAGCATTGCCTGCGAAGTCTCAATGTTTACATCGGCACCAGCGACCAGCGCGGCGATTTCTTTGATGGGAATCAATTCTCCTATATACGCATCGTCCACATATATTGTATCATGTACAACATACGCTTTCGCATACAGAAAACGCCCATTAAGCAGTGGATGTATTTCTACAATTGGAATGCCGGAAAATGCGACTGTCGCAGCCTCATAGCTGTCATATTCAAAATCTCCGCGTTTTTCTACGGTTCCGGTAAGAGCATCTGCCCCATCATCATGTGCGTTTTTCCCGAACTTCCTAAAAGATTTTATCTCTGCATAAAATTCAGGAAAGAGCACTTCCCAACCTTCCGGCATATATGTAAGATTCATAACCTCAGCGGAGCGGGTAAATATTCGAACTTCCTTATTCCCCGACTGATGAAACCATTTTATTTCTGTTTCATTATTGCCCATTATGCGTGATTGCCGCTCTACGTTTCGGGCAAAACCACGTCCACCGTTATTGCTTTCGATATTAGCCACGGTTATTCCGTCCTTAGCAAGCATGGTTGCAACTTTCGGCTCCGTAGCCTCCATAGGAGCGTCCGTATACAGTATGCTTAAAATAAAGTTGCCTATTTCTGTATCCACATAATCTATGGAACATAATCTGTCACTGCCCGTATCTGCGGTATCGGTATAATTTTTCCGAATGGCACGGTTGGTATATGGTATTTCCCTATAAGTCTTGAATGTACCGTACATAAGACCTTCTATAGGTGTAGGGTTCTGCATATATTGTGTTTCAAAGACGAATGGATTTATTCTATTAAGATTATGCAATTCATCCAATGTGTGTTTAAATTCCCACAAAGGAAATTCTTTCCCGTCCGCTTCTTTTTCTATGACCGGCAATGAAAGGACAGTCCATTGCCCTGGCTCTGTTTTCATAAGATAGCCGCACAAATCATTCTCATGCAGGCGCTGCATGATTATTACAATCGGGGTGTTTCGGCTGTTCACTCGGTTACGGATAGTAGTTTCAAAGCGTTGGTTAACCTTTTCCCTTTTCACGTCAGACAAAGCGTCCTCCGGCTTAATAGGGTCGTCTATGACAATGGCGCCGGAAAACCTTGCCCCCTTTAATATGCTATCTATTTCTTTTTCTGTTTCTTTATCATCTATATCGTCCACCTCTCCAGCGCCAAATCCCGTTATCTGTCCACCTGTTGACACCGCATATACACCACCGCCAGCTGTGGTACTCCACTTCTTTTTGCTGTCTGTTCCTCTCTTTATCTGGACATACGGGAACAACTGTTGATACTCTTCTGATTTAACTATGTCTCTAATCTCTTCTGAATTATCGTGAGCCAAATCGTCAGAATATGAGAGATGGACAAACTTTGAGGAAGGGTTGAGTGCCAATCCGTATGATATAAAGTTCTTTACGGCTAATTCGGTCTTTCCATATCGTGGTGCAATATTGATTATCAGTTTTTGAATTTTTCCGGAAATAACATCATCCAACGCATTACATATGCGTTCATGGTGTCTGCTCACCACAAATTTGCGCCCTGTTTTACTTTTAAAGAAAAATTTTGTGTAATTGAGAACGCCCGACATACAAAATGCTTGTAGATACCGTACACCGTCCATCATAGCCTTTCTATCAGTTTCTTTGCATCCTCGACACTTATGGGTTTGCTGGTATTCATCTCTATTTCGGTAGGCTCATCAAACCCAAGCATTTTACATATACGCTCAATAGCCTTTATCTTATCATAAAGTTCTATCTTCACATATTCAACATCTACAATTTCCGGAGCATCACTTGTTCCGATATTTTTTTTCAATATCTTGGTGGATATGCTTTTTATTGCCGATTTCTCTTTGTCAGAGAGTTCATCAAATTCTTTACGCTCTATCCATGTGTTGTGCATGCTGGCAATGGATGAGAAAGCTATACCGGACAATTCTTGTAGAATGCGTTCTTTAGTTATGTCTGATTTGTTTTTTTGTTCTTCCTGCAACTCTTTAACCCTTTGGGCTACATTTGGGTTAGACAACAATTTGCAAGATTCTTCCCACACTTGTTTGTCTTTCATCTTCTTGGACGAATAGGCACGACGATAAGCATCAGAAGCATTGCCGCTTTCGATGTAGTAGTTGCAAAAATTCTCTTGTTTGATTGTAAGTTTTTTCATGTCTTTTCGTCAGTATGGGAAGCATGCCACTTGACATGCTTTTGCAAAGATAATAAAAATATATTGCAATCATAGCGCATATTTTAATGTTCTTAATCATGGCTTATTGGTTATACACTCAACCCAAATTCCCGGTAACACCAGCCACGTGGGCATAGAGTGTCCTTTAGGCGATTTGGCAGTCCGATTTCACCTGGACGTATTGAGCCAAACGGCCAACGGACTTTCCTCTTGAATGGTTCCAAACTCCCGTATAACGACCGAGCCTTTCAAGGGGCGAATGACATCAACCTGCATCCGCTTCGAGGTTTTAGGTGGGGTGACACCCGTACAAGCATCCTCTAAGTGCTTCCTTGCATCGTACTTCCTGCGGTTTCCCGCCCCGTTTTCACAGCTCTCTACAAGGTTCCTTCATCGGTCAGAGGTGCACACACAGCGTCATGACCGATTGTATACTGGCTTTAAATAGAAAGCCCCGTAATAGGTACGAGCTACTACGAGGCAATCATATATAAACTCCACAAGGAGAATGTTTAATCAATGTCTGGTAACATCCCGTACTTGTTACACGGGTAAAAGTAGGAATGTTTTTTTGCACAATCGGAGAAAAGGAACAATCTTTAATATTTACTTTTCATCCTGTCGTTAAAAGGGGCTAAAAGGGGAGCAAAAACGCCTAAAAGGGTGATATAATAAAAATGACATGCACGTTACCAACTAATAATCAACACATTATTGATGTAGAAAGGCATCTTTATATTAACATTTTATTGTATTGATAACGATATATTTACATATTGATATTGTTCACGAAATCAATGACCTTTCTATTCGCTTCATCAACTTTTTTCATATCGAAACGGATATAGATGTCAGTCGTTGTACTGTTCGCCCAACTATGCCCAAGCGCGTGGGCGATTACTTCCTTTGGAATATCAAGTTCCGCCGCTATTGTAGCCCAAGTATGGCGGCTCCAGTATGAGGACAAATCAGGGAATAGGGGATTTCTACTCTTTTTCCCTCCCAATCCCTTCCTTTCTGTCTCTCCAATCTGTTTTAACCCTATTCCCATACGATGTAGGAAATCCTTGTAATTTCCGTATTCGTCCATTATATTAAGAAGATAATCCTTCCCTTTGTATTTCTCAATTATAGCCTGCGCTTCCGGTTCTACTTTAATACTGTATAATTTCCCCGTCTTAGCTCTTTTATATTCAAAACGACCATTTACCAATGCAGAATGTTTTGCGTTAAACAAATCGGCTGCATTTACTCCTATGAGATAAAACATGAGCATGAACATATCCCTATATCTAATCTGGTATTCTTCACATGGATAATCTCTCAATAACCTAAGTTGTTCTGCTGTAAGGCTGCGTTTTCGGGTTTCCTCTTTCTTTATTGAAAACCTTCTGAATGGATACAATGTTGTGTACTCCTCATCAATGGCGTAGTTGAATACACTACGTATGTTCCGTAAATGAATAGCGTAGGCATTAACCTTCATCGTCTTTGCCATCCACGCTTCAAAGTTTTCCAGCCATGACTTATCCATGCTCTCAAAAGTACAATGACTATCGTATTCCTCAATCTTGTTTCTTGTGGTTGTATATATAGACTTAGTCCCCTGATTGGTTTTCTTGGAAACGAATTCATCAAGATAATAGAGAAACGTCTTTTGATTTTCAACCTTGCTACTTATAGCGTCCTCTATCAACTTCTTCAAAGCTTTGTCTGTAGTTGATTTCAACTTTTCTTGTTGCTCTAAAGTAAATATTACTGTTTCCGCCTTGTTTATTATTCCACGGGCAACTATATTCCTCGGCTTGTAATTTTGTGCACGCACAGAATATTCATTCCCATTCCATTCTTTTTCCGATGCACTTAGCTGCGTAGCTATCATTATTTGTTTGTTGTGGAATACATTCAACTTTATCGGATAAGTGCCATCTTTTTTTTGCCTTCTTTTATCAAGGTAGAATTTAACCGTTGCCATATATCTATGTTTTTAGTTTATGCAAATCTGAAAATTTGCATAGAATTTGCATACAAAGATAAGATTAAAGGGGGTTAAAAGGGTCTAAAAGCGGAATGTTATTCAGCATATATAAAAAAACAAGCAGCTACTTTATTTGTAACTGCTTGATTTTCAAGAGAGCGGAAGACGGGGCTCAAACCCGCGACCCTCAGCTTGGGAAGCTGATGCTCTACCAACTGAGCTACTTCCGCAGATGTTTTTCCCTTTATTCTGAAAACATCGGCAAAGGTAATGAAATCTTTTAAAAAAGAAAAAACGAAACCGCTAAAAAAATACTCTATTCTTGCCACTGCCGCAGAAATCATGTACATTTGCTTTCATAAAAACTTCAAGCAAACCAATGAGACGAATCATACTTATTACCGGTGGAGCACGTTCGGGCAAAAGTACCTATGCGGAAAAGCTGGCACTCAGCCTCTCGCCCAACCCCGTCTACCTCGCTACGGCACGTATATGGGATGAAGAATTCCGCAAACGGGTGATACACCATCAGGAAAGGCGCGGACCGGAATGGACAAACATAGAAGAAGATAAAGAGCTGAGCCGCCACTCGCTGTCCGGACGCACCGTACTGATAGACTGCATAACGTTGTGGTGTACCAATTTCTTTTTCGACCTGGATGCCGATACAGACCGTTCCCTTGCCGCAGCCAAAGCCGAATTCGACCGCTTTACAGCACAGGATGCCACATTTATATTTGTCACCAACGAGATAGGTATGGGCGGCACATCCGAAAACAAAATACAACGGAAGTTTACGGATATGCAAGGCTGGATGAACCAGTATGTGGCTTCACGGGCAGATGAAGTGATTTTAATGGTGTCGGGGATTGCAACAAAAATTAAGTGTGAATAAGTACGGAATATAAGAATGAAGTATAAGGTATAAAATTATGAAGACATTTGATATAATAGGACCGGATGAAGCTATACGACCGGCACTGGTTGAGAAAATCAATAACCTGACCAAGCCGAAAGGGTCTTTGGGAATGCTGGAAAGCCTTGCGCTTCAGGTAGGGCTCATCCAGCAAAGCCTGACTCCCACTCTGCAACATCCTCAGAATATCATCTTTGCTGCCGATCATGGTATTGTAGAGGAAGGTGTCAGCCTCTCACCCAAAGAAATTACCTGGCAACAAATCAGTAATTTCCTTCATGGGGGTGCCGGTGTCAATTTCCTGTGCCGTCAGCACGGATTTACATTAAAGATAGTGGATGCGGGAGTAGATTATGACCTGCCTTATGAAAAAGGCATCATCAATATGAAAGTGCGCAAAGGCACACGCAACTATCTGCACGAAGCTGCAATGACCGAAACGGAAATGGAACTTTGCCTGGAACGGGGTGCGGAAGTGGTGCGCCGTTGCCGCGAAGAAGGCAGTAACATACTCAGTTTCGGGGAAATGGGGATAGGCAATACATCCTCTTCTTCCCTATGGATGAGCTGCTTCACCGGCATTCCGCTAAAAGAATGCGTCGGTGCGGGAAGCGGACTGGACGATGCAGGCATCCGCCATAAGTACGAAGTCTTGAAACAGTCGTTGGATAACTACAAAGGAGACGGTTCACCGCGTGACATCATCCGCTACTTCGGCGGCTTGGAAATGGTTATGGCAGTAGGCGCCATGCTGCAAGCCGCCGAGCTGAAAATGATTATTCTGGTAGACGGCTTCATCATGACAAACTGTATCCTTGCCGCCGCCAAGCTATATCCCGAAGTGCTGCATTATGCCGTATTCGGACATTGCGGAGATGAATACGGGCATAAGCTTGTACTTGATTCATTAAATGCCAAACCGTTGCTGCACTTAGGATTAAGACTCGGAGAAGGCACGGGAGCTATCTGTGCATATCCCATTATAGAATCGGCTGTCCGCATGATTAATGAAATGGATAACTTCGCACACGCTTCCATCACCAAATACTTTTGAGAAGCCCCTCAAACGGCATCTTTAAGCAGAGAACCATTTTATAGATAACATATATAACTTTGTTGATAGTACCCATATTTTAATTTTATAGACAATACCTATATATAATGAACATACTGGCTGCATTTATCTTCTTCACCCGACTGCCCTTTTGGAAAATCAGGGAAGTACCCGCCGAATGTTTCAAGCATGTAGTACCCTACTGGCCGCTAACCGGCTGGCTGACGGGCGGCATCATGGCAGGCACTCTCTGGCTGACCGGACAGATACTGCCCGTATCCCTTGCCTGGATTATAGCCATCATCGCCCGCCTGTTTGTTACGGGATGCCTGCACGAAGACGGGTTAGCGGACTTTCTGGACGGGTTCGGCGGCGGCACCACCCGCGAGCGTACGCTTGCCATCATGAAAGATTCCCATATAGGAAGCTACGGAGTTATCGGACTGATATTCTATTTCCTGCTGCTGTTACAGATGCGCAATCTGCCTCTGAATTTCCTTTGTATCCTTGTCTTCTGCGGCGACTGCTGGTGCAAGTTCTGCGCATCCCAACTCATTAACTGCCTGCCATACGCCCGAAAAGAAGAAGACAGCAAGGCTAAAGTCGTGTACAACCGCATGAGTCGCCAGGAATTGATATCCGCCTTCATCTGCGGATTGCTTCCTTTCGTCTTACTCCTGCCGGTAAAGATGTGGCCTGCCACCCTCTTCCCGCTGCTCGCATTCGTACTGCTGTGCCGCCTTATGAAACGCCGCCTGCAAGGATATACGGGTGATTGCTGCGGAGCGGCTTTCCTGCTTTGCGAACTGGCATTCTACATAGGCAGCCTTGTATTGGTATATGTCTATGCAGGTTTTGGAATCGATTTCCTTACGGACTTTGTCTCGGTTCCCTTTTATTTTCACTAAACATTTAATCTGAAAAATTATGGAAGTTATACTTATTCGCCACACATCCGTCGATGTACCGCCCGGCGTATGCTACGGACAAACGGATGTTCCCCTGAAACCGACATTCGAACAGGAAGCGGCCGTTACCCAAGAGAACCTGAAAGCCTTTTTGCCTTTCGACCATGTATATACCAGTCCGCTTACGCGTTGCGTACGCCTTGCCACCTATTGCGGCTATCCGGATGCGGAACGTGACAAACGGATTATGGAAATAAACTTCGGCAGTTGGGAAATGAAACCTTTCGACCGCAACGACGACCCGCGCCTACAGGAGTGGTATGCCGACTATTTGAATGTAGCGGCTACGGGCGGCGAGTCGTTCGCTATGCAGTACCGGCGTGTCAGCGACTTTCTCGATGAGCTGAAAGGAAAGCCCTACCAGCGGGTGGCCATTTTTGCCCACGGCGGCGTCCTGATTTGCGCACAGATATATGCCGGCATCATCAAACCCGAAGAGGCATTCAGCGCACTGACACCCTATGGCGGTATCGTCAGGATTACCCTTTAGCACTCAGAAGAATGAGGGAATAACGTACATGCAGGTAGCGGTAGCAATAACGATGATTACCATTATCCATTCCACACTGCGGTTGATGCGCACGGCAATCCTCATGTCTTCGGTTGTCAAAGGCCGTTCATTGTCGCCGATATAAGGTTTCCACACTTCCTCGCCAAAATAGTTGTGAGGACCACCGAAGCGGCAGTCCAATATTCCGGCAAGTGCCGCTTCCGGATAGCCGGAATTGGGACTGGCATGCTTGCTGCCGTATTTCCCCACAAAAAGCAGCAACGGGAATCTGCCGGAAACCGCCACCATGAGAAAAGCCGTCAGACGGGCGGGGATATAGTTGGCTACATCGTCCAGACGTGCCGCGAAACAGCCGAACCGACGATAGCGTTCATTCCTATACCCTATCATGGAGTCGAGTGTATTTATCATCTTATAGGCAAGCATCCCCGGCACACCCAGCAACATATACCAGAACAGCGGAGCGATTACGCCGTCGCTCAGGTTCTCTGCCAACGTCTCTAATGCCGCCGTACGTACTTCCTGTGCCGAAAGTCCGGAAGTGTCGCGCCCCACAATACGGGCTACCTGCTTCCTTCCCTCTTCCAACGAACGGTCTACAGCCTTAAACACCCCGCAGACTTCTCGCACCAGCGTAGTACCCGCAAGGCAATAAAAGATGAGCAGCACCTGCAAAGTCAAAAGCAGACCGGGAGAATAATGCGCTGCCCAACGCAGCAGGAACAATGTAAGCAGATAAACGCCTGCCACCAGTACCAACGACATGACAGCCCCTTTCAGGAAACGGGCATTCCCCTTATTCAGACGATGCTCACAGAACGAGATGGTCTTTCCGAAAGCCACCACAGGATGCGGCAGCCAGACAGGATCGCCCAACCAATGGTCGAGCAGCCATGCCGTAAGCAGCGGCAGGTTCAGATTGAAAGCAATGCCTAAAAATATGATTATATCTTCCATAAAATGTTTATCACTCAGGTTCTACTATTACGCCGGCTCTACCCCGCCATAAATTCCTCTATCGCCGCCACCAGTCTGTCGTTCTCTTCCGGTGTCTGTGTGGCTATGCGGAAAAAGCGCTCGTCCAGCCCCGCAAAGTTGGACGCATCCCGAATGAGTATGCCATGCTCCCCGGCAAGATACTCTTTCAAGGCAGATGCTTTGCCCATGCGAAGCTGCACCAGCATAAAATGCGTCTGCGTATCCCAAACGTCCAATCCGCCTACGGCTTTGAGCGCCTTGCCCAGACGCGCCGTCTCCTGCAGATAAGCAGCCACATCCAACGGTTCGGACACATCGTTCTCCAACAGGAAAAGTCCTGCTTCAATGGCAAGCCGGTTGACCGACCACGGCATACGGTTGGTGCGCAGCCGCTCCAGCAAACCGGAGCTGCCCGTTACATATCCAAGCCGCAAACCGGGAATCGCATACCTTTTCGTCATGGAATGCAGCAGCAGTACATTCGGATACTCCGCCGCCTCTGCCGGAGAGAAAAGCGGACACAGCGTAAAGGACTCATAAGACTGGTCTATAATAAAACAAACCTGCGGATTATGTTCAATCAATCCGCGCATATATTCTTTACCTGCCACCGTTCCCGTGGGATTGTTGGGGTTGCAGAGCCACAGCATCCGCACATCGTCCGGCAGGCGATACCCGTCCTGCTCTTTCGGCAGTTGATAAAGCGAACTCACCCGGTGTCCGTGCATACGGCAGGCATCCGCATATTCGCTGAAAGTGGGTTGCAGGATAGCTGTATTCGTACCCCGGAAAGTCTGTGCAATAAGGTATATGGCCTCCGTTGCGCCATTCGTTACACAAACAGCTCCGGACGGTAGCTGACAGCGGGAAGCTATACGGGCTTCCAACGTATAGGGTTCGGGTTCGGGGTAATTGCCTATCTCCCCAATGCATTCGCAAAGATGAGCTTTCAAACGGGAAAGATTCACTTTGCTGTACACGTTGGAACTGAAATTTGCCGTTATCGGGCGGCTGTATTTATAGGAATCGTCTCCGTGTCCGTCAATCATATTCTATCCGATTTTAATTGTTGTCCGTCAATATCTTGTAAATAAGCGGCAGATTGACATGCTGCCGCACATGGTCGGCGAGTTTGTCGTACTGCTCTTCCTTAAACTGCCGGTAGTTGAACGTTTCCGCTGCTTCCGACAATTTACCGGCAAACGGTTCGAGCAGGAAGTCGATAAACTCCGGATTGTCGAGAATGCCGTGAATGTAAGTCCCCATGCACGTACGGTCCACGATATACCCGTCACATTGCCCGCTTTCCAACCGGTTCAGCGGAGAAGCGGACACTCCCTCCACCGGTACGGTACTACCCATGTGAATCTCGTAGCCTTTTAGCTGAAAATGGGACACTGAAGGTTGGTTGTTGAAAATAGAGGGGGAAGAGTTACCTTGCGGAACAACGGTACGGCAGCTTTCAAGAAGTTGGAAGTTCACCTGCCGCGTCACCTTTTCTCCCGTCATTCGTGTACTTACGGGCAGCAGTCCAAGACCGGGCAACCGTTCTATCTCCCCTTCCACGTGGTCGGGGTCGAGCACTTCCTGCCCCATCAACTGATAGCCGCCGCAGATGCCCAACACGGCAGTTCCCTCACGATGGGCGCGGATAACGGCTTGCGCCACTCCGTTGCGGCGCAATTCATAGAGGTCGGCAAGGGTACTCTTGCTGCCGGGCAGGATGATGATATCCGCCTTCGCCAGTTCGTCGGTGTTGTTGGTATAGAAAAGATGCACACGTGGGTCGCGTTCCAGCACATTGAAATCCGTGAAGTTGCTGAGGTGGCGCAACAGAACCACAGCTATATTCACCTTACCCTGCTCCGCCTGCAATGATTTGGTGGCAAGGGCAAGCGAATCCTCTTCCTCGATATAGATATCCTTATAATAAGGAACCACCCCAACCACCGGAATTCCGCAAAGCTCTTCCAGCATTTTGACGCCGGACTCGAAGAGACGTATATCTCCCCGGAATTTATTGATAAGAATACCTTTTACATGCTTGCGTTCTTCGGGAGTAAGCAGCATTACCGAACCGTACACACTGGCAAAGACCCCGCCACGGTCTATATCCGCTACCAGAATCACGTCCGCACCGGCATACATTGCCATCGGCAGATTCACGAGGTCTACCTCGCGCAGGTTGATTTCGGAGATGCTGCCCGCACCTTCCAATACGATGGGATTATATTTCTGCGCAAGGCGGTCATACGCCGCACATACTTCCCTGCGCAACTCCTCGCGTCCTTCCTTGCGGAAATAGTCGTATGCACCACGACTGCCGATAGGCTTACCGTTCAATACCACTTGCGAAGTCCGGTCCGACTGGGGTTTCAGCAGTAACGGATTCATGTCCGTATGGCACGGCACTCCGGCGGCTTCCGCCTGCACGGCCTGTGCACGTCCTATCTCCAGTCCTTCGGGAGTGGCATACGAGTTAAGCGCCATATTCTGCGCTTTGAAGGGAGCAGGCCGGTATCCGTCCTGCCTGAAAATGCGGCAAAAGGCAGCGGCTATAATGCTCTTGCCCACATCGCTGCCGGTTCCAGCAAACATCAAAGGGTGAAGTTTTTTCATTTGTCGAGCTAATATACGGCATCCGGCACGGTCTGTTTTACCGTTCTCCGTTTGCGGTATCGATTCTGTCATAAAAATATGTCTGGGGCGATGATAGGCATCCAGCACCGTCTGCAACTTACTCTCCAGTTCTCTTACATCCACCTGTCCGGCAATCAGCAAGGTAAGCGCCTGCCCCAAACGCGGGTCGGGAACAGAAGTAACTACAAACGGTACAGGGATAAACGGCCGTAGTCTTTTCTCCATTTCCTCCGCCTGTATCTTGATTCCGCCGCTATTGATAACGTTATCTTTCCGGCCTGCAATGGTAAAACTTCCATCGGGATAGAGACAGGCAATGTCATTGGTCTGCAAGACCTCCCCGCAAATCAGCGGAGCTTTAATAACCAGCGTACTTTCAGCGGATAAGGACAGTTCGACCGAGGGAAAAGGATAATAATGCTTGGAAGCGGTATCTCCGTTCAGACGGCGCAATGCGATATGGGACAACGTTTCCGTCATGCCGTACGTAGAATAGACCGCCGTGGGAAGAGCGCTCATTTCCGCCTCCAGACTGTCGTCCACCGCTCCGCCGCCGATAATCAGAATATCCGTCTGCTCCAGCCGCGCCTTTTCTTCGGGAACACGGAGCGTGTTATAAACTTGCAAAGGAACCATCGCCACAAATCTCAGCGGCTCTTCTATATCCGAAAGAGGATGGCCGGAAGCAGGACGCACTATCAGATTCAGCCCCGCAACCAGAGAACGCACCACCACCATCATAGCCCCTATATAACGAAGGTTCATACACAGCAAAGCGGTATCTCCCGCTTGCAGGTTCAGAAACTCGCAAGTGAGGCGGGCGCTCTGCATCATCCGGTCTTTGCGCACCACCAGCTCTTTCGGCGCGCCTGTGGAGCCCGACGTATGGACGGTGATAACCGGAGAGGCATCGAACCACTTCTCCAGAAAAAGATACAAATCCCACAAGGCGGGCGGACAGTTTTCCGCTCCCTCCGCCACCAACCGGGATATATCCCCGGCCGTATACTCCTTTCCTTGCAGCAGCAAACGCTGTCGTTGTCGGTCGAATATCATCGGATACCTTTAAATATCATCATTACAAAACCATAAACAATCTTTCCTCACCTCAAGAGGCATTTCCACGTTGTCCGTAAAAAGCAGTCCTGTACCCAGCCCTTGAGGCAGCGGATTATCGAAGGTGGCACACCATTGGGCTATTGCATTTAGGCCGATATTCGACTCCAGAGCCGAAGTAATCCACCAGCCGATATGCCGTTTTTCCGCTTCAGCAATCCACTCGTTGCCACCGCATATCCCGCCGTGCAGGGAAGGTTTGAGAACAATATACTGCGGATTGATTGCCGAAAGCAGCTTCCGCTTCCCTTCCGGCGTATTGCAGCCTATCAGTTCTTCATCCAAGGCTATCGGCAGCGGAGAGTCGGCAGCAAGACGCGCCATTTCCTCCCACTGCCCCGCACGGATAGGCTGTTCAATGGAGTGCAGCTCCAGTTCGGACAGGCGTTTCAGTTTCTCCATCGCATCAGCCGGAGAGAAAGCGCCGTTGGCATCCACACGCAACTCTATCTCTCTGGAAGAGAAATGTGCACGGATATGGCGAAGCAAGGCCAGTTCCTCCTCAAAGCCGATAGCGCCGATTTTCAGTTTGATACAACGGAAACCGGCTGCCATTTTCTCCTCTATCCGGGAGAGCATCGTGTCAAAGTCGCCCATCCAGATAAGCCCGTTTATCGGAATCCCCGCCTTTCCTTGCGAGAAGTCCGTATCGTACAATGCCCAACTGCCCGTCAGGAGATGACGGAGCGCCGTTTCCAATCCGAACAGGATGGACGGATAGTCGCGCAAGGCATCCGCATCCAGTTCTCCCCCGCACTGTTCCAGCCACCGGCAAGCCCCGGCAAGTATATCCTCGTAATCGGGAAGGTCGTCACAGCTCAATGCAGGCAGCGGAGCGCACTCTCCTATTCCCGTCCTGCCCGGATAGTCGGGAGAGGTCAGATGAAGATACCACACTTTCCGGGTCGTATACACCCCGCGGGAAGTCCCCGCCGGCTGCTTGAAATGCAGCAACCGGGGGATAATCTCTATCTTGCAGTCCATTACGGGTGTCAGGGGAATTTGGGATACTGCTTGAAGTTAGGCTTGCGTTTCTCCAGAAATGCGTTCTTGCCTTCCTGAGCTTCATCCGTCAGATAATAGAGCAAGGTAGCGTCGCCTGCCAGCTCCTGAATGCCCGACTGTCCGTCCAGTTCCGCATTCAGCCCCGCCTTAATCATGCGCAAAGCCAGCGGACTGAGCTGCATCATCTCTTCCGCCCACTGCACATACTCGTCTTCCAGTTGCTCCAAAGGCACTACCTTGTTGACCAATCCCATTTCCAACGCTTCCTGCGCATTGTATTTCCGGCAAAGGAACCAGATTTCACGCGCTTTCTTCTGACCTACCACACGAGCCAGGTAAGATGCGCCGAATCCGGCATCGAAACTTCCCACACGGGGACCTGTCTGGCCGAAGATAGCGTTCTCGGAAGCGATGGACAAGTCGCACACCACATGCAGCACGTGTCCGCCACCGATGGCAAAACCGTTTACGGCGGCAATCACGGGTTTCGGGATGCTGCGGATTTGCTTCTGCACATCCAATACGCTCAAGCGGGGAACGCCGTCCTTACCGATATACCCGCCGCGTCCTTTCACATTCTGGTCGCCTCCGGAGCAGAAAGCCTTGTCGCCCGCTCCGGTAATGACAATCACATCAATATCCGCTTCCTCACGGCAGATGCGCAAGGCATCGCTCATTTCGGCGGTAGTGGTCGGGGTAAACGCATTGCGGTAGCGTTCGCGGTTGATGGTGATACGGGCAATTCCGTTATAGTACTCAAAAAGAATATCTTCATATTCCCGGATGGTTGTCCATTCTCTTTTTGTCTGCATAATCTGTATTCTATTTTAATTGATGATAATAATTCTTCAACATACGGGTGTCTTCGTCCTTGTCGGTAAACACTTCCAGCAAGACAGGGCGCTCCGCCGCCTCCGGACTGGTGAAGGACTTCATGGCCTCAGCCAACTGTCCGCCGTTCTCCGCACGCAGGTAAAGGAATCCCCGCTCTTCCGCCCAGCCTTTGGCCGAAGTCTTGTGAACCGCTGTGATAAACTTATGCGAAGACTCCGACATGTCGAGCCCCGGCAATGTATGAAAGATTTCTCCGCCGCCGTTATTCAGTAAAAGGATGCGCAGGTTGGGACCGATATTGGCATTCCACAACGCATTCATATCGTAAAAGAAGCTCAAATCTCCGATAGCAACGAAGTTCAGCTTGTCGGATGCCGCCGCATACCCCACAGCCGTGGAAAGCGAACCTTCTATGCCGCTGGTTCCCCGGTTGCAGCAAACCTCTACGGTGGGCGAAACGGCATACAACTGGGCATAACGCACCACCGAACTGTTTGCCAGATGCAGTACCGATGCTTCCGGCAAGGACTTTATCAACGCCCCCACTGCCGCCATCTCCGAATAAGCGAACTCCGGTTCGGGAACAGCCTTGCAGTAGTCTTCCCAGATGCGGGGATATTCGGGAGTCCGGGTTTCAAGCAGGGCCGCTATCTTTTCCAGAAACTCAAACGGGTCCATTTCTATAACGGTGGTCAAGGAGCCGTAAAGGTCGGTCACCTCGCCATCCGGCGACACATGCCAATGCTCTTTGGGCGGATGCCGGCGAAGGTACTTTTTCAACCGTTTGGATACGATATGCCCTCCGTAAGTAATCAGCAGTTCGGGAGCCATCTGGTCCATTTTCTCTTCGGGCATGGCATAGAGCGCCGCATCGAAATTCTTCACGGGAATGCCCGGAACCGTCCGGTTGCCGATATGCTCCGTCAGCCATGCAAAATGTTTATACAGCAGTTTGGTATACCGCTTTTCAAACAGGTAGATAAGGTTCATCTGCCCCACCACAATCATCCGCTTCCGGTATTTGTTCATGCGGTCGATGAGTTCGTTATAATCGCGGTCGTAGACATTCAGCCCCTGATAGCGGGTGATGACGCGTACTTGGGGCAATGCCTCCGTCGTGAAATTGAACAAAGGCTCGGAAACGGGCACATTGATATGTACCGGTCCTTTTCCGTGATGGTTGGTTTCCAGCAGGGCTTCGTTTATCAGTCGGTTGCAGAACCACTCATCCTCCTCCGTATGAATTTCGGGAAGGTTGACGGATTTCTTGACCAGCGACCGGAACACCTCCGGCTGCGGAAGCGTCTGTCCATCCATCTGCCCTATCCAAGCAGCCGGGCGGTCGGCGGAGATGACTATCAAGGGAACTTTCTGATAAAAGGCCTCCGCCACGGCAGGGTGGAGATTCAACAAGGCGGTTCCCGAAGTACAGCACACCGCAACAGGCTTGCCGCTATTCAAAGCCAGGCCGAGGGCGAAATACCCCGCACTCCGCTCATCCGTCATTGCATGGCAAACAAAGCCCGGGTGATTGGACAAAGTATGTACGATGGGGGCATTGCGGCTGCCCGGGCACAACACGACCCTGGTAATTCCGTACGCCTCGAGAAGCGCTGCCAGTTGGAGTATATTCTTTTTGTCTGTATACATGGTTCAGTGATTAAAGATTAGCGATTTATGGATTATAGGGACATGCTTACCAACCGTTTCATGGTCTGCAACTTCTTTTCCGTTTCCAGCCATTCGTCATTCAGTTCCGAAGAAGCCAGCAGTCCGCCGCCGGCATAGAAAGACAACTGCCCGTTTTCGATGTGCATGCACCGCAGGTTCACGTATAAATCCGTCTTGCCGTCAGGGTCGAGCCACCCGATGAAACCGGAATAATAACGACGGTCATACCCTTCGTTGTCCAGTATAAAACGGTATGCCTCCTCTTTCGGCAGACCGCACACGGCAGGAGTCGGATGCAGAAGCTCCAGAAGGCTTCCCAAACGGTTGTTATCTTTCAAGGTGAAACGGAAACTCGTTTTCAGGTGCGACAGTGCTCCGGCATAAGCGGGATACGGACCGCTCTCCGTGGGATGAATGCCCGATGACAGAAGCTGCCGACGGATATAAGACGCCACATAGTCCTGCTCCTGCCGGTTCTTCTCGCCCCATTCCTGCGGCAGTCTGCCATCCTGCAAAGGTTGGGTTCCCGCCAATGCCACGGTGCTCCACTCGTTTTTCTCCCCGGATAAGATAATCTCAGGGGTACTACCCATCCAGACACCTGTCCGGGGCGTATAGCATAAGTATATATAAGAATGAATATAATGCTTGCATGCCGCACGAAACACTGCCGAGGGAGAGAAACCCGGGCACTGCCCGATGACGGATTTACGGGAAAGGACCAATTTGTCAAACTGCTTGCTGCGCAAGGCTTCTATAAATGTCCGGAAGCATGCTTCGTACTCTTCCGTGCAAGCTTCTGAAAATGTTTCCCTGCCTTGACGCAACCGGAAAGCTTCCAGCTCCTCTTCCGCGTACTCGCCAAGCGGCAAAGGCTGTCCCCACTGCTCCGGCTGTATCAGCACAATCGGGCACGACTCGCTTGCACGGAACGGTGCAATGACGAAACCGCGTGCCCCGTCCAAGTCTTTAAGGTCATACAACAGACGGACGCTTCCCGACGCTTGTGTCAGCAAACGGGGAGTGTCCTCACCTGGAATACGATAAACGGCCAAAGGCTGTTCCTGCCGGATCAAGGTATCAATAGCTTTCAGATTACTTATTTCTTTGTCAATCATCTTCTTTTGTAAAAGCATAAAACCACTTGCAGAGTTCAGGTACGCTGCATGGTTTTAATTCGGATGACAAAGATACAAAATCCTTTTTATAGAGATAGAAAGCGAAAGTATCTTTCCTTATGTATTTTCATTGAGTTACAAAAAGTGCCGTCCATAAGATTCTATGAACAGCACTTTTTATATGTTTCCCACCATAATCGGGAGTAATGACAGATGGCATTATGCAGCCATCCCGAACAGTTCTATGCAGCTACCCTGCACAAGGCTATGCAGTCATACTGCACAGTACTGTGCAGCGTGGCTGCATACCAACTCTTGTTTATCCGAGAGGATTTTCTTCTTCACCGCCGGACGAACCGCCTCCGCCTTCGGGCGCTTTGCCGATATAAATGGTTTTGGCGGCGCTATGCGGGGTTTTCAGTAATTTAGAACCGGAACCGGAGAATTGCGTCGTCACTTTCAGTTCATACGTGCCGTCGGCAAGGCCTGCGGGGATGATGAACGTCAGTCGGGACGGGTCGTTCACGACGTAGAGGTCTTCCGTTATTTTTGTTTCCGCACCGGAAGAATCGGTCAGAGTGATGCCTACTGAGGGGTCCGTACCGGCTATTTTCAGTTTACCGCCTGTGAGGGTGAAAGCTCGTCCTGCGGTGGCGCTGGCATCCTGTGCACGGGTGGCGGCATCCTGTACGCCTGTAACGAACATGGCTGCCCCCTTCTCGCCAATGATGCCTACGGTAGTATTCTTTATTGCCTGGCGCAAATCCGCTCCTACATTGAAATTCACCACGATAGAGTTCTTTGCGGGATTCCATTGCGAGTTCTCTATGACACCGCGAAAGCTGACGCTGGCGTAGTAAAGACCCGTATTCACGTTGTAGCCGCTCATGAGCAGGCGTTTGATAACACGTTTCTCCAATTCGAATACGTGCTTGATGGTCTCCTCGCGCAGACCTGAGTCCTCGGCTTTCATCTCCGCGATGATACGTGCCTCGTTTGCACTGCCGATGCTGACGGGGACAAGAATCATGTCTTCCTTGTTATCCACCGTAACGGTATTGTCGGCCAACTGGCCATTGATCTGATATTTGATATTTTCTGCCATTGTATGTTTTTTTTAATTGTTATGATACGATTGGTTGCAGTGCTTACAGCGACTGCATTGAAAACAAAGGTACATCAAGTCGTGGGAAAGAAATCTGTTTTTTGATGCACCTTTGCATGTTCAGACAATTCTCTATTCGGTGTTGCCCATCAGAGCACGACACACATTGTCATAGGTTACTGTTCCCACCAGAGTTTGGGATATACGGGTGCTGTATCATTCCAACGGCCACCAGTCTTCCAAAACTTACAGTCTGAAAAAGTTTTCGAGTTTGTATCGTAAGTATACGAACCATCGGGAGCATCGGCTACAAACCAAGAACTACCGGCAGTGTTATAAGCCGGCCAGGCACTTCCGCCGAATACTGTTGTTCCATTCTGAGACTCTCCATACAATACTGCAGTAAAACAGTTTGTCGTATTATCAGCAAGACTTTTTATCCGTGCCCCGTCTACTACTCCCGTATTATAGCAACCTATGGCAGTGCCAGACGCTCCTACAATACCTCCACTTGTGGCGGAACTGTAACCCTCATTTATATTTCCTGCATTATAACATCCTGCTATAACAGCACCGGTCGCAGTCGAAGCTATACCTACAATTCCACCACCCTGATAGGCACAAATTACCGTACCATAATTGGCACACGACACTATAATGGTTTTTCCTTCCGCTTCTCCACAAATTCCACCGCCTGCATAGCTCGCTTCTACACTTCCTTTGAAAGAGCATCCACTTATCACTCCCGTAGTCGTTGCTTCATATTTTGACATGCCTCCGCATATTCCACCGGCTTTATACTTGCTTTTTACATCACCGCTGACATGGATATTCTTTATCACAATATTGCCATCAGCATATCCGAACAGACCGCTATTCTCATTTTGTTGTGTCACGTTAGCTTTCAAATCAATTATTTCATATCCTCCCCCATCGTAATTTGCTCGTAAAGGATTAGTAGTTGTTCCTATAGGCATCCAGTCATGATTGTTCAGATGAATATTGACTGTCTGCTTGAAATATTTATTCTCATAAGATATTCCGCTATTCACATTCGCTGCAAGCTGAGCAAGATCAGAAGCTCCGGAAATAACGTAAGCCGTCTCTGCACTATCGCCATTCTTGCTTGCATCACCAAATTTGGCATTTGCATCGGCTGCAGGAGTTTGCCCGTCCCATACACTGACATCTATATCTGCATCCCAATCTGCAAAATCACAAGTGTAAGTATGCGTAAGAGTTGCCGGATTAAAACTGATCACCACATTGGTCTTATAGTTTTTTTTGGTAGGCACGTGGTCGATAGTCACGCTCTGCAAAGGAGTACCCGGATTTGCGCTGTTATAAGTATCTATCTCCAGACTCAACATACTTCCGGCACCATCTGCCGAAGCAAATGAATAAACCGACTGGTACGTAAATCTGCCATCTGCACCGGCATTTGCCGTAAAATCGGTTACTTCAAAAGCAGACGGATCCGTAACACTGCCAGCAGAAGAAACCGTATTGTCCGATACATTAAAAGTATTGGGAACATTGGTATAACTTACTGTCAGTTTGGAATACTTCTCCATCTTTTCATTGCTCTTGATATTTACCTGTGCCACAGCACGCCTCAAAACTATCGAGTGAACCCCCGATGCCTGACCGACCGTTATTGATGCAGTAGCACAAAATGCCTGACATTGGTCGGCATGCGTCAGATGCTTCTTTAAAGTCACAGCCTTAAGGTCTGTTGTATCAAAAAACTCATTTTCACCGCCGGCATCCGGAATGTAATGCGCCCAAAACAAACAGGTATAAGCCACACCCGCAGGTAACTCTACACTGAATGTACCTGTTTCGTTATTATCGGAAGATGCTTCTATCGCATTTCCGTCTGCATTCAGGACTTGCAGGAAATACTGTAATTTATATCCTGTCACCGTAGGCGCAGCGGCACGTGTTTGTACATCTCCCTCTGTAGCCAAGCTAAAAGTGAAGATTTGGGTTCCGCTCACTTCTGTCCCCGTTGCCGATTGTCGTTCCGAGCAAGAGACAAACAAAATTGCTGTTATAGCAATCAGACTGAAAATCAATTGTTTTGTTTGCATAAATAAAAGTTTTTAGTTAATAAATTAGTAATTAATACATTAATGAGACACATTGATATTTATTTCTCCCTCATAGTCACCGTCCACACCGACATTTATTCCACCTGAAGCATTCCCGCTGTTCCTGGAAAGGAAAGCGCCTTCCACAGTAGTAGTATATCCGCGCCGATAAGGTATTTCCAAGTCAGTGGTCCGGCTCAACAATACTTCTTTACCATCTGTCACAGCAAGGCTCACCGTTATTATAGAACTTTTATCGTCCGCAAGTAAATAGTCGGCAGCAAGTTCACACTCCGCCATTGAATCGGTAAGCTTTATCTGGCGGGTATAACTAAAACCGGGAGCAGAATTTATCGGCTCACCCGTAATAATATTCAAATGGGTTACGAGAAAATATTGATAGTTCACGATGATTTCATATTCTCCTATACCGGAATGACCATTGGCATATTGTTTATTCAGAAACTGCTGCACATCGGTGGCAATAATACGGTAATACGCCAACGGCCGCTTTAGATTTATCCGTACCTTATACTCTCCTTCCTGTTCTGTCAAATCCACGGATGCATTACCATAGAAAGCATCCCGTCGGCAGTAGTCATCTTCATAAGGCAGCAGGTAAGAAACGGAACAGAAGTCCTCCGTAGCATAATATGTATCCGATAGCGTCTCTGTTCGCGTATAATCTACCCAAACTGTAAGGTCGTAAAAAGCAGGATTAAGAATCAGAGGCGAAGGAAGAGTTATTTGGGCTCCCGTCAGCTTTTCTTCATTGACTATCGTCACAGCTCGTACGGTAGAGACAGATTCTCCTGCTCTGCGCGCTTCAACGATAACGCGGGAAGCATAACTTTCATTCACAACACCTTCATCGGTTTTCGTAATGGCAGGTAAAGGAATAAACTCACCATCCAATAAGAGTTCCATTTCCAAAGAGACATTTTCCGTTGGGGTTTCATCAGGGTATTGGTGAATACAACCGCCAAGAAACAGCAGCAGTAAATATAAAATCGGAATGCACGATTTATGAAGGTATTTTCCTTTTATAATAATCTTCTTCATGGTTTCGACAGTTTATAAATGAATGACAGTCCCAAATTGGTGACACCCCAATAACGTAGCGGACGAATAGTACACAACGCACCATTCGGCATATTAAGGAAAGTTTTATAACGACTGTTTGCATAACCCATACCCAAATTAAACTCCACTCCCCAAAGAGCGGTCAATGAAACAGTATAGCCGTAACTAAATCCTACACCCCAAAGAGGATAGCCAGTATCCTGATAACGATATTCTTTCCATTTCAGGTTATAACGAGCAATGTGTATATGCGGGCCGAGAAAATGCCCTCGTCCCGGTTTGGAAAACCAATAACGCAGTTCCGGCTGAAAAAGGACGATTCGTAAGGCAGAAGTACGTGTCAAGTCCCATGAACTCCACACTAAAGGCAAATCAAGAGAAAAACGGTGACCTATCTGTATCTCATAGGCCAAATTGACAGAAGCAATTGCCCATGCAGCGAGGTTTGTTTTCAAAGCGGAATATCTATCGGAAGTTTTGGGAAGAACATATATATAAGGTGTAGGAGCAGGCAGATAAGTTGATACAGAACCTGCTGTCTCTATCATTTCGCCAACAGTTTTCATTCGGCATAAAGATACAGAAAGCGCTGTCGAATTCAAACACCCTTTTATCCAAACAATACAAATCATGGCATTGCGTAATAACGGAAGAATATGTTGTTGCATATATCTGAAGGCTTTGCCACCGTTCAGGAATTTAAGCAGAGATTCACGACGGGCAGGATTATGCACTTTATCAAGTATCATCAATACCTCTTCACGTTCATTGAAAGCTGTATCTGCCGAAACCAATGCTCGCAGCCCGTCCCAGTTCTCACCTTGCGGAAAAAGAGAGACAGGAACGGATGACAACAAAGGATAGTTATCGGCAAGATAGCGTTGCATGGTATCTGCACGTCGAACAGAGAGTTGTACATTGTATTTCTCTCGTCCTTCGGGAGAAGCATAGGTATATAAATGAATTGAATCTATAAAGGACACATGAAAAGAATCGGATAAAAGAGTTCCTAAGCAGTTAAGCACATTACGATTATCAGCATAAGCAATATCAATGTCTGTCTTGTCAAAACGAAAAAATGCAGTATGGGTAATACGGATATTTTCCTGTCCGCAAACGGGAAAAGAGAGGGCTAATAGGAACAATATAGCCAATAATTTTTGTGCTGATAGCATGGACATAATAGTATATAGGGTATTACTTATCAAGTAATGGCCGGCATACGAAGAGAAGAGTGTACAATTCGTGGAATCTGTACATGATTCAGCTGTTATTACCCCTATAAATTCCATCTTTCAACTGTCGAGGTTTCGGCTCCGCTTTTACATCCGAAGCGGGGAAAGGGGTTCGTATATCTTATACGGAATACGAACGGGGCAATATGTATTTTATAAGGTGGGATTTGCGGACTTCAGAACTAAATACAAGATTTAATTAAACTTTTTCTAACAATTAATTGGCATTTGGTAAAATTTAGCATATATTTACAACGTTAACAACACCGTTACTTGATAAGTAATTCCGGCTTATAATCCTGCCCTATATTCTGTTTCATTTTTCCATTTACATTTTCTAACGGAAGCTATCAGTTGCCTGTTTGCCTTATCGACCAGCTCATTGCCGAAAGGCTTGAGATAGGTTTCCGTCACCCGCAGGGACGAATGCCCCAAAGCCTGACTGATAATCCCCACCGGCTGTCCGCTATGGAAAGCAAGTGTAGCCCATGTGTGCCGGGCCGTGTATGAGCTGACCCGTACACCGGGCAGCAAGCGGCTCATCACCTGCCCCAACTTGCGATTGAAATGCCGAAGGGCATCCTGATAATTGCGGTACGACTGCCAGCCGTCCCGTATCCTCGCATCGAGTATGGGGAAAAGGTAGGGCGATGCAGAATGCCTGTCGGCGTACTTCGCTATCAGCGCAAGAGCCTCACGGGGAATGCGTACCGTTATCGGCTTATCCGTCTTATGACGGCTGTAGGTTATCCTGCCATCCTGCATATCGCGCTTGCGCAAATGGGCAAGGTCGATAAAAGGCATGCCGCGGAGCAAGAACATCAGCAGAAAATAAGCAAGTACCGCCTGCTGCTGCGGAGAAAGACCGGAAAGGTCGGCTTCCAGCAACTGTTCCATCTGGCGGGCAGTGAGCGCACGCTTGGTCTGCGACACCACACCGGTATAGACATCATCGAAGAGTCTCGGATTGTGTTCCGCCGTGCCGGGCGGCATCCAACGGTTGTAAACGGCACGCAAAGTACGCATGTAGGTGGATATGGTGTTCTGCGTCAGTTTACGGAGCAACATCCACTGTTCGTACTCTTTCAGGCGACCGGGTGTGAAGACTTCCTGCATCGGCATGGAGCACTCCTCCTCTCCATTGTCGGAAAAACGGATGAAAGAGCGGAGCGTACAAGTATAAATATGTACTGCCGGCGGCTTCCTGTCACGCCTTAGTTCTTCAATCACTTTCATCATGTAGGCAGACAAATCCGTTGTGCCCACATCTTTTGTTTCTACTTCATTCATAAATCTGCTTTATTAGTTTTTTACGCAATATACGAACGAACAATCTTTCGCAAAGAGTGTTTGAAAGACTATTATTCCAACCTAAACGAAAAACTTAATATATGAAACAAATCTTACTCATCATCTTCTTGGGAGCAAGTGTTTCCGCAACGGCGCAAACCCTCTCCCTGAGCTTCGATGATGCCCTTCGGCAGATGCAGCAGGGAAACCGAAGCCTGAAGATAGCCGACAAGGGTATCGAGACCGCACGGACGGAACGTGACAAACTGAACGCCCTTTGGTATCCGAGCCTGCAAGGTGCGGGCACATTCGTACACCTGTCCGAAAAGATAGAAGTGAAGCAACCGTTGTCGCAATTTACCGACCCTGCCAAAGACTTTGTTCACAACCTCGTACCGGACGACCAATTTATCAGCAGTATCCTCGACCAGATAGGCAGCCACACCCTCGCCTTTCCGCTCGCACCCCGTAACCTCACCACGGTAGGTCTGACCGCCGAATGGATCGTGTTTTCCGGCGGAAAGCGCATCCGTGCCGGAAAGATAGGAAATGCAATGATTGACATCGCCCGCGAGAACCGCGAACAGACAGACGCCACGCAGCGTGTCCTCTTAGCAGAAAGCTATTTCGGACTGCGTCTGGCACAAGAAGTGGTGCGCGTACGCCAAGACACCTACAACAGCCTGAAACGTCATTACGAAAATGCCTTGAAACTGGAAGCCGCCGGAATGATAGACAAGGCCGGACGCCTCTTTGCGCAAGTGAACATGGACGAAGCGCAACGCTCGCTGGAAGCCTCGCAAAAGGAAACAGCCGTTCTGCAAAACGCTTTGCGTACGTTGCTCAACATAACGGATACTTGCAGTATACAGCCCGTTTCCCCGCTTTTCATAAACGCCGTGCTACCTGCAAAAGAGGAGTTCCTGCAAACCATGCAAACCGAAAACTATACCGTCAACCAATTGCAGTTGCAATCGCATATAGCCAAACAACAGCTCCGTATCGAACAGAGCGGCTACCTGCCGGACATCGCTGTATTCGGCAAGCAGACGCTATATGCCCACGGCATCCAAAGCAACCTCGTCCCCCGCACCATGATAGGGGTAGGATTCACCTGGAATCTCTTTGACGGTCTGGCACGGGAGAAACGGATACGCCAATCCAAGATAGCCCAACAGACCCTCTCCATAGGGCAGGAAAAAGCCAAAGACGATTTAAGTGTGGGTATCGACAAACTCTACACGCAGATGCAGAAAGCACAGGATAATGTTCGTGCCCTGAACACAACCATCGAACTGAGTGAAGAGTTAGTGCGCATCCGCAAGAAATCGTTCACTGAAGGCATGGCAACAAGCACCGAAGTAATAGATTCAGAAACGATGCTGGCAACCGTACGCGTGGCCCGACTGGCAGCCTATTACGAGTATGACGTGGCGTTGATGAATCTGCTGGCGCTTTGCGGCACGCCGGAAGAATTCGGGAAACTTAGTAATTTGAGAGTTGAGAATTAAAAATTGAGAAACAGGCTGTGCAATGAGGATTACACGGAAAACTCAGATTTTCCTTATTTCGTATAATCCGTACCTAAAAAGAAACATCAAGTGTATTTGGATACACCGTACTTTATAGTTTATACTTAAATTAAATGAATATCAGCAATAAAACCATCAGCATCGCATTCATCGTCGTATTAATCGTTACCGTAGGAGTATCGGTTATCGGAATGTCACTTATGAGCCGGCAGCCAATGGTGCTGCAAGGGCAGGTAGAAGCCACGGAGATACGCATCAGCGGAAAACTGCCGGGGCGTGTAGATTCTTTCCTCGTACAAGAGGGAGATTGGGTAAAAGCGGGTGACACGCTCGTTGTCATCAACAGTCCCACTATCGAAGCCAAATACCGTCAGGTAAATGCTTTGGAACAGGTGGCGCAGGAACAGAACAAAAAGATTGATGCCGGAACGCGCAGGCAGATTATCGCTACAGCCTTGCAGCTTTGGAATAAGACGCAAAGCGACCTGACGCTTGCCCAAACCACCTATCAGCGCATCCTCACCCTTTATAAAGACAGTGTGGTTACTTCGCAACGAAAGGACGAAGTAGAAGCCATGTACAAAGCTGCACAAGCTGCCGAACGCGCGGCATACCAGCAATATCAAATGGCTGTGGACGGCGCGCAAAGCGAAGACCGCGCAGCCGCACGTAGCCTTGTAGATGCCGCACGCAGCACGGTGGATGAAGTTTCCGCCCTTCTTGTAGACTCCAGGCTCACTGCTCCCGAAGACGGACAGATAGCCACTATCTTCCCCAAGCGCGGCGAGCTGGTGGCTCCGGGCACGCCTATCATGAGCCTGGTGGTGATGAGCGATGCACACGTAGTCCTGAACATCCGGGAAGACCTGATGCCACAGTTCAAAATGGGCGGCACTTTCAAAGCGGACATTCCTGCCCTCGGCAAGAAAGACATAGAGTTCCGCATCTATTACATCAGTCCGCTGGGAAGTTTCGCCACTTGGAAATCGACCAAGCAGACAGGCAGTTACGATATGCAGACGTTCGAGATACATGCACGACCTGTACAAGCGGTGGAAGGGCTTAGACCGGGAATGTCGGCAATCGTAAATAAAGTATAAAAAGGAAAGAAGGGAAACCGGACAATCTTTTTCAGACATAAGAACAAAAGAACATATTCATGATTATAACATATGCTAATGTTTTCTTATTTGTTCTTATGTCTAAAAAATCCGTCATCACCCTATTTGAAAAAAGTCTGTCATCACCCAAGTCGATACCGTTCAGAGTTGAAGCGCCAATCATCTCACCATACAAATTTCTTATTATGAATTTATTATATAATGTCCTCTTCCGCGAATGTCACCGTATCACCTCACGCCGTCTCTATTTCGGCGTGTGCATCCTCCTGCCCTTGTTCTGCCTGTTCTTTATGGCTACCATTTTCGGAAACGGACAGATGGAGAATATTCCTATCGGCATTGTAGACCAAGATAATACGGCAGCCTCACGTACCATAGCACGGCGCATTGCAGCCACACCTACTTTCCGGGTTACGGAGCACTTTACGGACGAAGCCTCTGCACGACAGGCATTGCAACGGAAGGAGATATACGGCTACTTATCCATCCCGCCGCAGTTTGAGCAGAAAACAGTCAGCGGGACGGGTGCAACGCTGACTTACTATTACCATTACGCCCTTCTTTCGGTAGGAAGCGAACTGATGGCAGCATTTGAAACCACACTCGCCCCCGTAGCACTGTCGCCCATCGTTGTACAGGCTGAAGCATTGGGTGTGGGGCAGGAACAGATACAGACGTTCCTTCTTCCGGTAGAAGCCAATACACATCCGCTTTATAATCCGGATATGGATTACTCTATCTATCTGAGCCAGCCGTTTTTCTTCGTTCTATTCCAGATACTGATTCTACTTGTAACGGTGTATGCCATAGGCAGCGAATTCAAGTTCGGGACAACGCAAGAATGGATGGGGGCTGCCACACCCGCAGGAAAAGACCCGGCTAATCTGCGGAATGCCGATATGCTGACTGCCGTCGCAGGAAAGCTGTTGCCCTACACCGTTATGTTCTCCGTTATAGGCATACTGGCAAACTACGTGTTGTTCGGACTGATGAACATACCGTTTCAAGGCAGCTTGTGGCTGATGAACATCGTAACGGTACTGTTTATCATGGCTACGCAGGCATTGGCGGTGCTGATATTCTCTATCTTTCCCAAGATAGCCTATATCATCAGCGTGGTGTCAATGGTAGGCTCTTTGGGAGCTACACTGTCGGGAGTGACATTTCCGGTAACGGCAATGTATGCACCGGTGCATGCGGCGTCCTACCTGTTTCCGGTACGGCACTTCACCGAAGCGGCACAGGCTATGATTTATTTCGGTGCGGGGTTTGCTTATTTCTGGCAATCGGTGGCTGTACTACTGGTATTCCTGCTGCTGGCCATACTGATTCTGCCTTTATTGAAGTGGTGGATACTGAGGAGGAAGGAAAGCGAAGAAACTCTCCATATCGGAGACAAAGCATTGTCCGGCATTGCAGCGACCGATATACAGTCCGGTATATCATCCGGTACATCGCCCGGCACGGAAGCATCCCTGAGCAATGTCATCCGCCACGAATGGAAAGCCATTGCCACCAATCCCGCCATCCTGCTGGTGCTGGCAGGGGGAATCTTCCTTTATGGCTTACTCTACAACTATATGTATGCTCCCAATCTGGTACGCAAAGCACCGGTTGCCGTAGTAGACCTCTCCCACTCCGCACTCAGCCGGGAGTACGTACGATGGCTGGATGCCGCCCCGCAGACTTCGGTCTATGCCCAAACGCCCAATATCCTCGAAGCCCGCAAGTGGATGAAAAAAGGCGAGGTTACCGGTATACTCTACATCCCTTCCGACTTCGAGACGCATGTAGCGCGCGGCGAGACTTCCGTATTCACCCTGTATGCCGCCACGGACGCATTCCTCAACTTCAAGGGATTGCAAGAAGCAAGCTCGCGCGTGATGCTTGCCGTAAACGATGCCCACCGGCGTGCCGGAACAGTATTCCTGCCGCCGCAAGGTCTGTTGGCCGTTGCGTCGTCCACTCCCGTCAGCGTATCGGGAACGGCCCTTTACAATTACACCGAAGGATACGGTTCTTACCTGATTCCCGCCGTAATGATTGTCATCATCTTCCAGACAATGCTGATGGTGATTGCCATGCTTACCGGCGAAGAAGCGGAACAGCGGCGGAAAGGCATTCACAGCATGAGAGCCCGTTTCCTGAAAGATATGCTGTGCATCGTATCGGGAAGAACCTTCGTATATGTAATGCTGTATGTTGTGTTCTCCATGTTCCTGTTGGGACTGCTGCCGCATATTTTCAGCATTCCCAATATAGGAAGCGGTTGGGACATTGTCACTATGATGATTCCTTTCCTGCTTGCCACGAGTTTCTTTGCGCTTGCCGTGTCCCGCTGGTTTACCGACTCCGAAGCCCCACTGCTGATGATAGCCTTCTTTTCTGTGGGTTACATCTTCCTTTCCGGCGTGTCTTACCCGCTGGAACTGATGCCCTGGTACTGGCAAGCGGCGCATTACGTCTTCCCTGTGGCCCCCGCAGTACTCGCTTTCGTAAAATTAAATTCAATGGGCGGCAGCCTTGCCGACATCTGGCCTCAGATGCTGACGCTGTGGATACAAGTAATCATATACGGTGCGTGGGCGGTGTACACTACAAGGAGAGTCTATAAACGAAGTAACATAAAGACAGGTGACATAGAGGCATAAAAAAAGGCTATCTATCCCAGACAGCCAATCTTCTTGTTAACCTTAAATCTAATACTATGAAAAACACATTGCAAATATACGGACATTTCGGGAATCTCCAAATTATCGGAGGGCTGTGGTCCTACTTATAACATGGTTTAATAGGAATACGCTGTTGTTAACAAATCAGCACCCGGAAATTAAGAAAAACTTACAGTCTTTTCCTCTTATAAGTAAATTCCTGCCATTTCTCTTCCGGCCAATCCTGCCGCTGCATCTCCGTACGCGCCATGACAAAGAAGAGATCTGACAGACGGTTCACAAAACGCAAAATATCCTCATTCAGCGGAGCTTGGCGATGCAGTGTCCATAAGCGTCGCTCGGCACGCCTTGCCACTGTGCGGGCAAAATGTAGTTGCGCAGAAACAGGCGTACCACCCGGCAGAAGAAAATAGCCATTCTCCTTCAGTCCGGCAGTCATGGCATCCATTTCCTGTTCGCAGCATACGGTCAGTTCGGCGGCAGAAAGAAGATTGGGGTTCAACACGCCATCGGGCGTAGCTACATGGCTCATCACTACCATCAGTTCTCTTTGAATGGTATGCAGCAGTTCCTGCCAATTGTCTTCGGCAGGAAGCATGGAACGTACGATTCCTATTACGGCATTCAGTTCGTCCAGACAGCCGTTTGCCTCGATGCGAATATCATCTTTGGGAACACGCGCTCCGCCATGAATGCCGGTGGTTCCTTTATCTCCCGTACGGGTATATACTTTTTTCATCTTTCAGCGTATGCTTATTCAAATAACCTCATTATATCCGTTTCACCCCAATAAAGATGCGTGTAACTTGCTATCGTATTCTTGTAGCGGAATACGGGCGTGTTCACCGGTTGCCCTTTGGCATTATACACCTGCACGACGGTAGGCGGCATATACAACTCTTTCTTACTGTCATCGGGAGCCGTCCCCAACTTGCCGAACTGCGTATAATGAAACTCGTGCCCCCGCAAACGCTGCCCCTTATAGTCGAAGCTGCGATACCCCAACGTCAGTTTCCGATATTCACTCTCATTGGAGATATAAAAAGGAAACACACCCGCCATTCTGTCGAACCCGCTGCCACCGCTCTCATGCTCCCGTTTATCATAACCTATGGCATACGAAAGGTAAATCATTCCGCCACACTCCGCCAGCGTCTTTCCGCCGCGTTCTATATACTCCCGAACGGATTCTTTCACCTGACGGGCCCCGGCAAGCGCCATAGAATGTTTTTCTGGATACCCGCCCGGCAAGTACAACAAATCGGTGTCCTGCGCTATGGGGACATCCTTTTCCGGATCGAAGAAAGAGACATTGCCCATTCCGCGCAACATCTCCAGATGTTCTTCATAAATGAAAGAGAAAGACTCCTCGTTACGTGCCACCAAGATACGCAGGTTGCCCGGTTTCCTACCGCCGACAAACTCCTTATCCCTTTCCCGCGTTTCCCGCAACGGAACCGCTGTCTTCGCCAGCAGCAGTTTCCAATCCACGCATTGCTCCAATAACCTTGTCAGAGTACCGATGGCATCCGTGCCTTTGGATCGACTGAAATCAAGTCCCAAATAACGTGATTCCTGCTCCAGCACTTTCTCCTTTGGAAGATACCCCAGACAGGTTATGCCTACCTCGGCACACACTTCCCTGAGCATTTCATAATGGCGGGACGACCCTACACGATTGAATATCACCCCCGCAATCCGTATATCCGGACGAAAATGGATGAATCCCGACAGCAAAGGAGCCATTGAATAAGCGGCAGACTTGGCATCCACCACCAGCACGACTGGAAGTTGCAACAACTGAGCTATCTCCGCCGAAGAGCCCCGGTCGCGATCATATCCGTCAAACATTCCCATCATCCCTTCCACAATGCAGACATCCGCAGAAACGGCATGACGTGCATAGAGTTCGCACACATGTTCACCGGAAGCCATAAACGTATCCAGATTAATGGATGCACGTCCGCATACAGCCGTATGATATTTGGTATCGATATAATCCGGACCGCATTTAAAAGGCTGTACCGCCAATCCTTTTTGTGTCAGCAAAGCCATTAGTCCGCGGCTTACGGTGGTCTTTCCGCTACCCGATGTGGGGGCTGCTATGAGAAACTGAGAAACGCGACGCATGTTATTTAGGTATAAGGTATGAAGTATAAAAGGGCTGTTATGGATTTTGTCGGACAAAGGTAATAATATATCCGGTAAAAGTCTTATCTTAGCTGCCAAATATAAAAAACGCTATGATAATCGAAGAACTTAAAAAACTCTACATTACACATACTGGGCACGAACCCGAAGCCATTGACGAACTTCCCTCTTCCGGCTCAAACCGCCGCTATTTCCGCCTCAAAGGTACGCCTACGCTGATAGGGGTAAGCGGCGAATCCGTTGAGGAAAACCGTGCCTTTCTCTATATGGCAGAGCATTTCCGCGGAAAAGGATTGCCCGTGCCCGAAGTGTTTATCCGTTCCGAAGACAATATTTACTATTTGCAGGAAGATTTAGGAGATACGCTTCTGTTCAACGCCATCGAAAAAGGACGCAAGACAAGCGTATTCGATGAAGAGGAGAAGCAATTGCTTCGTAAGACCATGCGCCTGCTGCCTGCCGTGCAATTTGCCGGAGCCGACGGCATGGACTTCTCCTACTGTTACCCGCAGGCTGAGTTCAACAGCCGTAGCATTCTGTGGGACTTGAACTACTTCAAGTATTGTTTCCTCAAGGCAACGGGCATGGACTTTCAGGAAGACCGCCTGGAAGATGATTTCCAGAAAATGGCAGACGTGCTTCTCCGCAGCAGTTCCGCAACTTTCATGTATCGCGACTTCCAAAGCCGCAACGTGATGATTAAGGATGGCGAACCCTGGCTTATCGACTTTCAGGGCGGACGTAAAGGGCCTGTCTACTACGACGTGGCCTCATTCCTGTGGCAAGCCAAGGCCAATTATCCCGACAGCCTGCGCCAAGAACTTCTGAAAGAATACATCGAAGCCCTGCGCAAATACCAGCCGGTGGATGAGAGCTATTTCTATGCCCAGCTCCGTCATTTCGTACTGTTCCGCACCATGCAGGTATTGGGCGCATACGGTTTCCGCGGTTACTTCGAGAAGAAGCCCCACTTCATCCAAAGCGTGCCTTTCGCCATTGAAAACCTGCGCCAGTTGTTGCAGGAGCCTTACCCCGAATATCCGTATCTCTGTAAAGTCCTGCACAGGCTGACCGAACTGAAACAATTCACCGACGACCTGAAAAAGCGTCGTCTGGTAGTAAAAGTCACCAGTTTCGCCTATAAAAAAGGTATCCCCGAAGATTCTTCCGGCAACGGCGGCGGTTTCGTATTCGACTGCCGTGCCGTAAACAACCCTGGCAAATACGAACGTTACAAGCCTTTCACCGGTCTCGACGAACCCGTTGTCCGCTTCCTTGAAGAGGATGGGGAAATCGCCGTATTCCTCGAACACGTATATGGGCTGGTAGATGCATCCGTGAAACGGTATATGGAACGGGGATTTACCAACCTGTCCGTATGTTTCGGCTGTACAGGCGGCCAACACCGCTCCGTATATTCGGCCCAACACCTTGCCGAACACCTCAACAAGAAGTTCGGCGTACAAGTGAACCTGATACACAGAGAACAGAACATAGAACAGAATTTTAGCGCGAAACAGTAATACTGCCCGTCATCCTATTATTTTATGAAAGCAATGATATTTGCCGCCGGACTGGGAACCCGTCTTCGTCCGCTGACAGACCACACCCCAAAAGCGCTCGTCTCCGTAGCCGGAAAGCCGATGCTGGAACGGGTGATTTTACGGCTGAAAGAAGCCGGATTCAATGACATTACGGTCAATATCCACCACTTTGGAGAACAAATTATCGAGTTTCTCCGCGCCAATAACGATTTCGGCATCACTATCCACCTCAGTGACGAACGGGATATGCTGCTCGACACAGGCGGCGGGATAAAGAAAGCGCGTCCGTTTCTGGACGGCAACGAACCGTTCCTGGTGCACAATGCCGACATCCTTTCCGACATCAATCTTGCAGAGCTTTACCGGCATCATCGGGAAAGCAATGCAGAGGCTACACTGCTCGTCAGTCAACGACAGACATCACGCTACCTGCTGCTGGACGATGCCAACCGCCTGCACGGCTGGATAAACAAATCCACCGGTGAAACCAAGCCCGAAGGATTCTCTTTCCAAGAAAGGCAATACAAGGAAATGGCTTTCGGTGGCATTCACGTCATATCCCCTTCCCTTTTCCGCTATATGGAAAGCAGACAATGGGAAGGGAAGTTCTCCATTATTCCTTTTTATCTATCCGTGTGCGAAACAGCCTGCATACAGGGTTATCCGCTTCAGGACCGCCGTTGGTTCGACATCGGCAAGCCGGAAACACTTGCAAAAGCAGAGGAATACTACCGATAGAAAGACAAAATGAAGAAAAAAGAAAATAATCAGGAAGAAAAAGCTGAATAATATATAAAAAGTCTTTATCTTTACCCCCGGAATTGGCAATCGGGAAGGCATATCCGCCTGCCGATGCAAGGGAATCCGGTGCAAAACCGGAGCTGTACCTGCAGCTGTAATCCTCAATAAAAGATGTTTGTATCCGCAAAAGCCACTGTCGCGGCAACGCGATGGGAAGGTAATACAAGCAGAGGAGAGCCAGAATACCTACCAACTTCCGTAACTTGAGCACTGAGCTTCCAGGATTAGAAGCGATGTCCCCTATACTGATACGATAGGATTCCTATTTTACTCTTTCGGGCCATTACCTTTCGCACACAGAAGCGAAGTGCCGTTTTGTTTTATCAACGAAAAAATCGGTAGACGATGAAGCACAAGTATTGGCTTGAAGCGGTACTGCTGTGCGGTGTGATGCAATCCGCCCCGGCACAAAGTATCCTTAAAAACAAAGATGAGAAAGAACTCTCGTTACTGCTCAACGAAGTAGTGGTAACAGGTACGGGAACCGAGCACTACCTGAAAGACGCCCCCGTGCAGACAGAGGTGCTCACGGGAAAAGCGCTGGATCAATATCAGGCGCGCAGCATAGACGACCTTCTCAGCGGGCTCAGCCCTTCCCTCACCTTCCATGACGGCGACATGGGCAGCCATATCCAGCTCAACGGGCTGAACAACGACTATATCCTCATCATGATAAACGGCAAGCGCATGAACGGGGACATCGGCGGACAAAACGACCTCAACCAACTGAATCCCGCCAACATAGAGCGCATCGAAATCGTGAAAGGCGCCGCTTCTTCACTTTACGGCAGCGATGCCATTGCCGGAGTCATCAATATCATTACCAAACGGAGCAGAGAGAAAATGGAACTCACCAGCACCACCCGTGTGGGCGAGCATGGCGATGTACGGCAAAGCGCCAGCTTCGGCTTCAACTACGGCAAACTGAAATCGGTGACCGGTATCAACTTCCGGCACACCGACGGCTGGCGCAATACGGATATGCAATGGGATCAGAACCAACTGAAGCCCGGTTCCACCATGCTTACCGTAAACCGTTCCAGCAACTACACTCTTTCCGAGAATCTGGAATGGCAGGTAAACAGAAAACTGAACCTCACCGCCGAAGGAACGTACTACGAACGTTGGGTGATGCGTACGCACGGCCCGTGGAAGTACCTGCCCAACGACTTCTACTACCGCAACTATACTTTTGCCGCCGGAAGCAGGTACAAGCTGAACGGGCGCAACTACCTCACCGCCGACCTCTCTTACGGTCGCTACGGTTACTTCTACGACTATAAGCTGAAAGACATCACCGACTACTTCAAAGACGGCGACCGCATCACCTACTACCCCGGCCAGCGTATCAAGCAGAGCATACAGCAACAAGTGCTGGCACAGGTAAAAGGTATCTTTTACTTCGGCGACCGGCACATCCTCAATACTGGCATAGAGTACCAGTACAACCGTCTGGAATCGCCTCACCACATAGCAGGCGACATCGCTTCCGTCTATACGCTCGCCGCCTATGCGCAGGAAGAGTGGACTGCCACAAGCAACCTTATACTGACTGCCGGCGTACGCGGCACGCAACACAAGGAAACCGGACTGAACCTCAGCCCCAAAGTATCCGCACTCTACAAAGCCGGTAACTTCAACCTGCGCGCTTCCTATGCCATGGGCTTCAAGGCGCCTACCATCAAAGAGCTTTATTATGAACACACAGGCAGCATCGGCGGCAGCTCCCTCACCGCCTATCATGGCAATACAGACCTCAAGGCGCAAACCTCACAATACACTTCCATCAGCGTGGAGTATGCAGGAAGCAAGTTCCAGGCGAGCCTGACCGGATATGCCAACTTCATCCGCAACATGATAGAGCTGGTAGAGATAAAAGTCACCCCCGAAGAAAAGCTCCTCGAAATAGAGAAAAGCAAGAAATACACCAACCTCACGAAAGCCCGCATCTATGGCATAGACTTCACCTTCAACTACCGCCCCACGAAAGACATCATGCTGGGCGGTGGGTACAGCTATGCCGATCCGAAAGCGCAGTATGCCGCCGATACGGGCGATAACTACATGAAGTACCTCTACATCGACGCCACATCCAACCATAATGCCACGCTCAACACCACCTGGCAGTACACTTGGCACTGTTACCGCTTCGGCTTGGGAGTGTACGGCCGATACCAGTCGACCCGCCACTACGTTAACGACAACGATGCCGACGGCTTCCAGACATGGCGCATCAACACCGCCCATACCCTAATGAAGATGCGGCACTGGACGCTGACAATGAACATAGGTGTAGACAACCTCTTCAACTACGTAGACCGCACTCCTTTCGGACGTAACCGGGCTACCAGCACGCCGGGAAGGAATTTCTACGCATCGGCGCTTATAAAGTTCAAGAACGGGGGCGGGGCAAAATAGAGAAAAACATCTTTTTTATTAATCAATTTACAAACAAAGTATGAAAAATTTCAAGTTTTATCTGATGGCGGCTCTCGTAGCAGCCACAACTTGCACAGGATTCACCTCCTGTAGCGATGACGACGATGCGGAAAGTACCGTAAACCCTGCAACCAGGGTAGTAGCCGAAACCAAGAAGTATGACACCGCCATCCTACTCTGTACTTTCGGAAGCACTTATAATGAGTCATTGGACGTTTACAACGAAATCATCGCCGACTTCCGGAAGCAGTTCCCTCAAACAGACATCTATATGTCTTTCACCTCACGTACCTGCATCGGCCGTGCAGAGGCTTCTACCGGCGAAGCGCGCTACAAACTGGACCAATGGCTGAAAGCCATCGGCGATGCAGGATATACACACGTAGCCGTACAGTCGCTTCACGTCATTCCCGGCGAGGAATACCTTTCTCTAATGAATACCGATATCAAGAAAAACTTTATGATTGACTGGTATCCGCACATCGACGTGCTGAAAGGCGCCAACCTGCTCTCTACCGATGATGATACGGACGAAGTGGCACAGGTCCTTTACAACCACTACAAGAACAAACTGGCTGAAAAGAAGAACATCATTCTCCTGATGGGGCACGGTAACCCTGATGTGAACTACAATGCCAACACCAAATACTCCGAAGTCCAAACCGCCTTGCATACTCTTGCCACAAACAAGAATATCTTCGTAGGTACTGTAGACTATGGAGAAATGCTTTTCTGGCCGAAAGAAGAGGAAGAGAAAGCGGTAGACCGTATCCCGGTAGTACCTGCCGCCCAAATGATAGCCGACTATCCCGGCTGCATCTATTCGCAAGTGATGAAGTACTGCCAGGACAATAACCTGGAGCCGAATGAAGTAAACGTATACCTCGCTCCTTTCATGTCCATCGCCGGTGACCATGCCCACAACGACCTATGGGGCATCGAAGCGATAGCCGAGAACAAAGGCTTGGATAAAGTGGAACTCAATACCAACGAGTACAGTTGGCGCGAACGTCTGGAGAAAGCAGGTTTCAAGGTAGACAGAACATTTGAAGCCCATCCCGTAGGCCAAGCCGATGCCGATCACGGTATCAAAGACGGCTGCGGTATCAAGGCTCTGGGCAGCTATCCCGAAATCCGCGCAATCTGGGTGAATCACCTGAAAGAGCAATGGGATGCCGATGCCTGGGAAAACGGTGAAGGATATCAGCCGGAAGTATAACATTTGTCCTCCATTTTCTTAATTCAATAAGGGAAAAAGGAGAGGAAAAGCTGAGACAGAAAAAATATGCGGGTATTTCTCATTTTCAGGAAAATGTCGCATATTACACTAACAATCAAAGAATTAAATTAAAGACATAAAGAACACCCAAACATTTTAAGGTTCATTTTAGGGGTCACTTCCTTATTGGCCCCTAAAATGAACCTTTCACCTAAAGACAGTCAGGTAAAATAACCGACAACCCACTTTTTGTTATCCGTCTTATAAGTTGAAAATATTCATCCCATGAGACCGGGAAAATCGTTCCGAGAGATGAAAAAATCCATCCCGCAAAACAAAGCAAATCCGTAATGCAAAGCAAATCACTCCGTAAGACCGGTTGCATTATCCCGCCCTTTCCTTTATCAATTAAAAATAAACCGCTATATTTGTCACCGCTTAGGTGATACACTCCGTTATTCCAACGAGTTGTATAAAAGGGAATCCGGTGCGAAACCGGAACAGTGCCCGCTACTGTAAAGCCACTTTGCTCCGCCTGCTTGTTGCAGCAACGGAGCATACGGAAAACATTCTTCAAAACAATGCCACTGTCTTACAGACGGCTGTTGGTGAGAGCGAACATCAGTTTGAGCCATCGCAGACCGGAGACGGGAAGGTGTGGTTTTCCGTAGGGCTGAGTCAGGAAACCTGCCTGGGCAATTACACAGTCAACGCCTTCCCGGGGTCAGGAAGACAAGTATTAATCTTACATTTTTCAATAAATGAAAACCAACTATTTATTGGCAGCCATACTGTGCTGCCTGACACCCCTGCTCCATGCCCAAACCGCATTGAGCGGAAAGGTGGTGAGCGCCGACACGAACGAGCCTCTTGCAGGGGTAAATATCCGCGTAGACAACAGTCTGACGGGATGCACCACCAACGGAAAAGGAGAATTTATCATCGACAATCTGCCCGACGGACAACACACGCTGCGCTTCTCCTACATCGGCTTCACCCCCAAAAAATACACCGCGGACGGACAAGAAGAAAACATCCTTGTAAAGCTGGAGGAGAGTTACAGCAACCTCAGCCAGGTGGTAGTGACCGGAACCGGTACGCACCGCCGCATGACAGACAGCCCCGTTCCCGTATCCGTAATCACGGCCAAAGAAATAGGCAGCGCCAACGTATCTACGCTGGAAGAAGCGCTGGTGAAGCTGACGCCCAATATCTCTTCCTACACCAACGGCATGGGCACTACCATGAGCCTGAACGGCATCAACGAGGACTACATACTGATATTGGAAAACGGCAGACGTCTGGCTGGTGAAGACCGCTACACGCGCATCAACGTGGCCAACATCAAGCGCATCGAGATACTGAACGGCGCGGCATCCGCCCTGTACGGAAGCGATGCCATAGGCGGTGTTATCAACATCATCACGGACGATGCCCGGAACACCGTGAACGTATCCAGCTATACTCACTACTCCGGTGAGGGACGACTGACGGAGAGCGTCAATGCCGATGTCAATACAGGCAAGTTCGCCTCTTATACTTCCTACCAGCGCCGTCAGGCAGGAAGCTGGCAGAACAACAACATTGACGAGAACGGCTACGAAACGGGACGCCCTACTTCCGTAGGCTTCTACTCCAACACCGTAAACCAGCGTTTCGTGTTCAATGCCACAGACAAACTGTCGTTCTACGCGCGCGGTACTTATTATGATAACAAAACCCGCCGTCCGCAGGACGCCACCTACTATGCCAAAAGCAAAGGCCAGTTCGTGCAGAAAGACGCCTATACCTACAATCTGAAACACGAGACCTATACTTATGGCGCCGGCATGAAGTACATGATAAACCGTTCGGCCTACATCGACGCGGAATTCTACTCGGACAATTTCTCGTCGGACTATATGTACTTCAAGAAATCGGGCAGCTATCTGCCGGGCGACCGGGTGACCCGCAAACAAGTGCGATACTACAACGGAAACATCAAGGGTATTTTCCGCCTGGGCAGCCGCAACAAACTGTCTGCCGGCGTAGAATACGTAAACGAGGGGCTGGAGAGCGAATCGGACAACATCGACTCCCGCCACATGTACACCCTCGCTTTCTATGCGCAGGATGAAATAAAGCTGCCCCTAAACCTGCAAGCCGTACTAGGCATACGCTACATCTACAACGAGAACTTCAAGAACTACGCCACCCCAAATGTGTCGCTGATGTACAAACTCGGCGGACTGAACCTGCGCGCCGCCTACGCGGCAGGCTTCCGCACGCCTACCTTGTCGCAACTTTACGCCACCGACGAATCCAAGACCAGCAACCGCTACACCACGGGCAACGCCGACTTGAAGCCTGAAAAGAACAACTTCTACTCACTGAATGCGGAATACAACTACCGCCGGATTTCCGTGTCCGTCACCGGATTCATCAACGACATCCACGACATGATAAACTATCGCACCCTCTCTGACCAAGAGATACACGACATGGGGCTGGACGACAAGCACGCCGCTTTCGACGAGATACGCCAGCGCGACAACGTGGACAAAGCCAAGACCAAAGGCATCAGCCTGAACGCCAGCCTGAACCTAGGCGCGGGCTTCAGGGCAGGCGGCGGATACACGTACATGGACACCGAAGCCAAGCAGTTGCAAGCCGACGGCAGTTACAAAGTGTCGCCCATAGACAAAAGCGTCAGGCACATGGGGAACATCAACGGCCAGTGGGAACACGCCTGGAGCTTCTACCGCCTGAACGTAAACGTGCACGGACACCTGCAAGGCGAACGCTACTCGCAAACGTACGGCTACGCCCCCAAATTCCAGCAATGGGATTTGAATACCCGCCACACCTTCAATCTGCAATCCGTGGTTCTGGAACCGGGCGTAGGTATCGAGAATATCTTCGACAAGAAAGATGACCGCCCCTGGAACAATAACTTCTCCACGCTCAGCCCGGGACGCTCGGTATACGTGAGTTTGTCGGTACGGTTTAAGAAATAAAAAAACAGCAATCATTTTACAAAACAGTAATTACTTTTATTTATGAAAACATCTCTCCTTTCCCTGCTCCTTGCCATTTCTCTCTTCTGCTCCGCTCACGAAGGGGGAAACTTCGTGTCGAGCGATATGCTTGCAAGCATGAAACCTGGCGAAAAGGCCGCATTGCTTATGGTACACTTCGGCACGACGCACGATGATACACGTACGCAGACGATTGATGCTATCAATGCCCAAGCACGCAAGGCTTTTCCCGACCTGGAGTTTCGCGAAGCCTATACTTCGCGCATCATCATACGCCGCCTCAAGACACGCGGCGTTGTCAAAAATACCCCGCTGGATGCGCTACTCCAACTGCGTGGAGAGGGCTACACACACATTATTGTGCAAAGTACCAATATCATTGACGGTGTGGAAATGGAGTCGCTCCGCCGTGATGTGGAAAGCGTGCTGCCTTTCTTCAAGGAGATACGCGTAGGCACTCCCCTACTCTATTCGGTGGAAGATGCGAAAAAAGTAACTGATATTTTAGGACAACGCCTCAATGCTTCGGTGCAGCAGAGTGCAAAGAAAAAGGGTAAAGAACACTTTGTATTGGTAGGGCATGGCACTTATACGCCCGGCACTGCTACATACAGTCAGATGGACTATATGCTGAAAGTAGCCGGATTCGGTAACTTCCATGTGGGGACCATCGAAGGCTATCCCACCTTTGAAACCATGTTGTCACAACTGAAAGCGGCCAAAGCAAAGAGTGTGACACTCGTTCCTTTTATGTTTGTAGCCGGCGACCACGCCAAAAACGATATTGCCGGAGAATGGCGGGAGATGCTTGAAAAAGAAGGTTATACCGTTCATGTGCGCATGGAAGGTTTAGGGCAAATCCCTGAAATACAAAAGATATTCGTAGACCATATCCGTTTCGGACTGAAGCACCGCACACAGGGCATCATGGAAAAGAAAGCGGTATATGCGGCAGGGGAAAAAAACGAGTGAGAAAGTCACCTTTTCATGCCATAATGTGATAAATAGAATGTATCTTTGTGAACTGCAGGCGTAACACTTACCATGCTCTGCAGAACAGACAGCAATAAGTCAGATAGCAAATGAAACAACCCAAAATAATCATCGCCGGCATCGGTCCGGGCAATAAGCAAGACATAACACCCGCTGTTGTTGCCGCTTTACAGGAAGCGGATGCAGTGGTGGGCTATAAATACTATTTCCGCTTTGTCACTCCGTACCTGCGCCCCGATACGGAATGTATAGATACAGGAATGAAACGCGAACGTATCCGCGCCGAGCAAGCTTTCGAGCTGGCGGAGCAGGGAAAAACGGTGTGCGTCATCAGTTCGGGCGATGCAGGGATTTACGGTATGACGCCGCTTGTGTATGAAATGAAGCGGGAACGGAACAGTAACGCAGAGATTATTTCCCTGCCCGGTATCAGCGCATTCCAGAAAGCGGCTTCCCTGCTGGGAGCTCCTGTGGGACATGACTTCTGCGTTATCTCCCTCTCAGACCTGATGACCCCGTGGGAACGCATCGAGAAACGTATCATTGCCGCTGCCGCAGCCGATTTCGTGACAGCCGTCTACAATCCCAAAAGTGAAGGCCGTTATTGGCAACTTTACCGGCTGAAAGAGTTATTCCTGCAAGAAGGACGTTCACCACAGACCCCCGTAGGCTATGTACGCCAGGCAGGGCGTCCCGAACAGGAAGTGCACATAACGACGCTGGAAGCGTTCGACCCCGAAAAGACGGATATGTTTACCGTAGTACTGATAGGCAACTCGCAATCGTACGAATGGAACGGTACGATGATTACTCCGCGGGGATATTACCGGGAGGAGGTTGCGACCGGGAATACCCAGTATGGAGCTAGTAAAGGGCAGGAGATCATGATACGGAGCTTCCGTACCATCGAGAAAGAGCTCAGGAACCGGGACATTCCCCTCGACCATAAATGGGCGTTGCTACACGCCATCCACACCACCGCAGATTTTGAAATGGAAAAGCTGTTGCACACAGACGAAAAAGCAGTGGAAACACTATATCAAGGTATCATCGGGAAACGCATACGGACCATCGTTACAGACGTGACAATGGCTGCCAGCGGCATTCGTAAAGGAGCTTTGGAACGTTTGGGCATAAAGGTGAAATGCTATCTCGGCGATCCCCGTACCGCAGCAATGGCAACGGAGAAAGGCATCACCCGCACACAAGCGGGCACACGCCTTGCCGTTGAAGACCATCCAGACGCCCTTTTTGTATTCGGCAACGCTCCGACAGCGTTAATGGAACTATGCGATCTTATACGCAAAGGGAAAGCGCATCCGGCTGGGATTATCGCCGCTCCGGTGGGCTTCGTACACGTACAGGAGTCCAAGCACATGACAAAGCCTTTCACCGCCATCCCGAAAATAATTGTAGAAGGACGCAAAGGCGGAAGCAACCTTGCTGCAACATTAGTAAACGCCGTTTTGTGCTACAATGATGCGGAACAGTTACGACCGGGACGAGATGTGTGAAACAACGATTAAGAATTAACGATTAGTGGTAAGCGAATGGTTATACAACGAAAATTTATCATTATAGGAACGGACGATAACCGGACGCCTTTCTTTCCGCCGGAAGTATTGGAACACATACGGCACGGGAAAGTATTTTCGGGAGGAGTGCGACACAAAGAGATTGTCGGAAACTTGTTGCCAGATGATGCGGAATGGATTTCCATTACCGTACCATTGGACAACGTATTCTCACAATATGAGAAAGTGTTCAGCAGTGACGGATACGAACAAACGGATACCGTCCCCCGGCAAATTATCGTTTTCGCTTCGGGCGACCCGCTGTTCTTCGGCTTTGCCAATACGGTAAAACGGAAATTGCCGGATGCTGAAATCAAGCTATACCCCTCTTTCAATTCTCTCCAAACATTAGCACACCGCCTCGTAATGCCTTATGACGATATGCGAACCGTTTCGCTGACGGGACGTCCCTGGCATGAATTCGACCGCGCCCTGATTGAACGCGCTCCCAAGATAGGCATCCTTACCGACCGGGAACATACGCCCGCCACAATCGCAGCCCGCATGCTGGAATACGGATACAACCGTTACACCATGTATGTAGGCGAGCATCTTGGCAACCCCGAAAAAGAACGCATCCGCCACATGACACTACAGGAAGCAACGCAAGGCGGATTCGAGCATCCCAACAACCTGTTGCTTTGCGCCACCTCTTTTCCCGAAGCCCGCCCTTTTGGTATCCCCGACGAACAATTCGCACATTTGGACGGACGTACCCGTATGATAACCAAAGCACCTATCCGCCTGCTTACGTTACAAGCGCTGGAACTGAACCGCCGCCGTGTATTCTGGGATGTCGGTTTCTGCACCGGGTCGGTTTCCATTGAAGCCCGGCTGCAATTCCCTCACCTCACGGTCGTTTCCTTTGAGGTACGTGCCGAGGGCGAAGAACTGATGAATATCAACAGCCGCCGCTTCGGTACGCCGGGCATTACGGCAATCACAGGCGATTTCCTGCAAACAGCGACCGATACTCTCCCCCGTCCCGATGCCGTCTTCATAGGCGGGCACGGCGGACATCTGCCGGAAATGCTGATGAAGATAAAGGAAGTGTTACAGCCCGACGGTTGTATCGTTTTTAACTCCGTATCGGCAGACAGTAAAAAAGCATTCATGGAAGGAGCCGGAGCCGCCGGGCTGATACTGCATCCGTCAGCACGCATCGCACTGAATGATTATAACCCTATTGAAATCATGAAAGCAACACTTTCATAAAATAACAAGACAAGCTATATTCATTATAAAAACAAATAACCTGTATGAAAACAGAAACATCCCACATAAAGACGGCCATCATGCTCGTTTCGGAAACCGGAATGGCTTCCGCCCGGCTGTTGCTCAAAGAATTTCCCGAAGCGGAGATTTTCACTCCCCGCTATGAAAGCGGATTTACGCACATCGAATCGACCGGCAGTTTCACTGTCAAGAATTTCAATCGTTACGACGCGTTTATCTTTATCGGAGCCTTAGGCATCTGCGTACGTTCCATCGCCCCTTGCGTGAAGGACAAGAACACAGACCCTGCCGTAATTTGCGTGGACAGCACAGGTAAACATGCCATTTCCGTCCTTTCCGGACATATCGGCGGAGCCAACGAACTGACCGAGGCAGTGGCCGGTGCATTGGGAGCCGAACCCGTGATAACCACTCAAAGCGACCTTACCGGACTGTGGGCATTGGACAAACTGCCCCAACGCTTCGGCTGGTCTCCGACCATCTGTGTGAGCCCTTCCACCCACCTGCTGGCAGGGCTTACCCAAACTCCCGACGACCAGATGAAGGCGTGCATGAACGAGGCTATCAGCCTTTTTGTAACCGGACAGCCTACCGCATTGCTATTGGAAATCCGCGACAAAGGAACCGACTGGATGGAAGCGAACCTTCCCCCTCATGTAGAGGTGTTCTATCAGATGAAAGACATCAAATTATCCCGCTTCAAGCTGGTACTGATCGTCTCTCCGCGAATACATTATATAAAGGACATACCGTCCATCTGCTATGTGCCGCGCGTGGTGCACGTCGGCATCGGACTTGCCCGGCAGGCAAGCCCCACGAGAAAAGTTGTGAAAGGCATTATAGAAAAGCTGGAAGAGTACAACATCTCCCCGCAATCCATCATAACCATATCTACGATTAACGTCAAGCGTGACGAACCGGTAGTGAAATCGCTCCAAAAGGAATACGAAGTCTTCTTCTATACGGCCGAGGAACTGGCGACAATGGACGTGCCCCACCCCAGCAAAACAGTGATGAAGCACATGGGTACGCCCAGTGTAAGCGAGGCAGCCGCATTGCTGTCCTCCGGAAATAGCCAACTGATAATGCCGAAACGCAAAGGCGAGAACTATACGGTAGCCGCCACCCTGGACATCTGCGCCCAGCGCCGGGGGCACATCGAGATTGTAGGTGCAGGTCCCGGCGACCCTGACCTTATCTCCGTGCGAGGACGGGCGATGCTGGAAAAGGCAGACCTCATCCTCTATGCAGGCAGCCTCGTGCCCCGTGAACTGACACTTTGCGCCAAACCGGGCGCAACAGTCCGCAGCTCCGCTTCCATGGATTTGGAAGAACAGTTTGCACTGATGAAAGAGTTCTACGACCAAGGAAAGTTCATCGTACGCCTGCATACGGGTGACCCCTGCATCTATGGTGCGATACAGGAACAGATGAACTACTTCGACCGATACGGCATGAGTTATCATATCACTCCGGGCATATCTTCTTTTCAGGCAGCAGCGGCGGCTTTAAAGTCGCAGTTCACCATCCCGGAGAAAGTACAGAGCATCATACTGACCCGCGGCGAAGGACGGACACCCATGCCCGAACGGGAAAAACTACATCTCATGGCACGCTCGCAAAGCACCATGTGTATCTTCCTTAGCGCAAGCATTGCAGAACAAGTGCAGGCGGAACTTCTGCAGGAGTATCCCGAAACAACCCCCGTAGCCGTATGCTATCACCTCACCTGGCCGGACGAACGCATCTTCCGGGGAGAGCTGAAAGACCTTGCACGGATAGTAAAAGAAAATAACCTGACCCTGACAACCATGATTGTCGTAGGCGAGGCTATCGGCAATCGCAAAGGACTGTCGCGACTGTATGCACACGAATTCAAACACTTATTCAGAAAATAAAAAATGATATTAGTATTAGGCGGTACAACCGAAGGACGCATAGCTGTCCAAACACTTGAGGAAGCTGGAAAGCCCTTCTATTATTCAACCAAGGGCAATGAACAAGAAGTTCCTCTGCATAACGGCATCCGCCTGCAAGGTGGCATGGATAAAGATAGTCTGGAGTCTTTCTGCCGTAAAGAGAACATCTCGCTGCTGATAGACGCAGCGCACCCTTTTGCCGAAGAGCTGCACAGGAACGTCAGTGAAACTGCTGACATACTTCAGATTCCGGTCATCCGTTATGAACGCATTTACCCCCGTATAGAGAATAATGAAGGCATTGTATGGTGCGACAATTATGAAGACGCTGTCCGCCAAATAAAAAAGGAAGAAGTCTATATAATACTGGCACTGACAGGAGTAAACAGCATAAGCAAACTGAAAGCGCTATGGATGGAAAGCAGCCGTTGCTATTTCCGTATTCTCGACCGTGAAAGTTCGCGCGAATCAGCGAGAAACCAGGGATTCCCCGAAGAATATTTACGTTACTACCATACCGGAGAAGACGAACGCCTATTGATGCAGCAAATACGCCCCGAAGCTGTCATCCTCAAAGAGAGCGGTGCTTCCGGCGGATTTTCCGAAAAACTAAAAGCAGCTCAGGAACTGGGCATTCGCATCTTTGTAATAAAGCGCCCGCCGCTTCACCCCAACTTCTTGTCCGTAAACGGGAAATACGGCCTACGTAGAACGGTAGAGCAATACTATCCCGGCTTCTACCCCCTGCGCAGCGGACTCACTACGGGAACATGCGCAGCAGCCGCAGCTGCGGCTGCGATATGGGATATATTCAACATTCAGGGAACTCCCCGTCCCCCGGAGTTTGCAGTAATCCTACCCAACGGAGAATTGATAGATGTTCCTGTAGAGCCGCAGCAGAGATATCCCCGTTCCAGTTCCATAAACAACAATTGGATAGTGGAGTCGGAAGCCAGCGTCATAAAAGACGCCGGAGATGACCCCGACATTACCAATGGAATGCGGATAAAGGCGGATATCATTCTTCCGATCGATATAGATGAAAACAACGATGAAACATCGCAAAAAGATTTTAATATCATCATTGCCGGCGGAGAAGGAATAGGCATCGTCACCATGCCGGGATTAGGATTGGAATTGGGAGCGCCTGCCATTAACCCCACGCCACGCAAGATGATAGAAGACAATGTAAGGATGTACCTCGACTACGTCGGCATGCCTAAAATGAGCGATCCCATTGTTGTGACCATCTCCGTACCCGGCGGAGAGGAAATAGCCAAGCGTACTTTCAATCCGCGTCTGGGCATAGAAGGGGGAATATCCATCATCGGCACATCAGGCATTGTGAAGCCGTTCTCCAGCGAAGCTTTTATAAGCTCCATCCGAAAGTCGATGGAAGTGGCATGCGCCACAGGCAGCCCGCGTATAGTTATCAGCTCCGGAGCAAAGAGCGAACGGTACATCAAGGCTTATTATCCCGAACTGCCGGCACAGGCCTTTGTCCATTACGGCAACTTCATCGGCGAGACGCTGAAGATTGCCGATAAGCTGAAACTACCCCGTGTCACGCTGGGAGTAATGATAGGCAAAGCCGTGAAACTGGCGGAAGGTCACCTCGATACCCATAGCAAGAAAGTGACGATGAACAAGGAGTTCATTCAGGACATAGCGCACCGGACAGGATGCAACGAAGATGTATTGACCGCTATCCGGAATATGAATCTGGCACGGGAACTATGGGATATTATCCCTGCGGAAAAACTGGAGACATTCTCCAAACTGCTGACAGAGCATTGCAAACAATGCTGCGCTCCCCTGCTGCCCGATGGAGAACTCACGATTTTATTAATCAGCGAAGACGGAAAAATATATGTATGAAAAAGGCATTGATGATAATGTACATGGCGATTGCCGTATCGACCGCACAGGCACAATCTCCTCTCTCCTTTTATGCAGAGGCGGGAATCGGAACTTCCCGCCTCTACGGAAAGCACTCTTGCTGTGATACGCGAATAGCCTGCAAAGCGGGGATAGGCGCGAAATACGCACTGAACAAGACCTGGGTCTTGCAATCTGCTTTGGAGTTTGTATCCATAGGCGGCAAGGATGATATGGACTATGTGAAGAACGCCAAGATGAACGAGCTATACTTGCAGATACCTGTCAGAATAGCTGCAAGGTTGCCGTTGGGAAAAGATTACCACGCCTCGCTGAATGCCGGTCCGTACATTGCCTGCGGCGTGGGCGGAAAGACATCCGGCAGCATCCCGTATTATCACGACACCGGTTCTTCCGGCGAGAACCGGCTTTTCAAGATAGATACTTTCGGCAACGTATTGGAGAATAATGCCGGAAACAGGCGGCTGGACGGCGGTATCATCGTGGGAATCGCATTTGAATACCGCAGGCTCATTATCGGTGCAGAGGCACAAGTGGGATTGGTAAAGATCAACCAGCAACTAAGGCAGGTAATAGACACGGAAGAATTCCATAATTACCTGCCACGAAACTTTGCTTCATTCTTCACCGTAGGATATAAGTTCCGATAAAGGAATGCTGCCCGTAGGGTTCGTGCTCGACACTTTCTTACTCAAAATGAGATTTCGTGGAGCTTCGCCAATAAATCCCCGATGCTGGTGAGACATATCGGTTCTTCACCGGGACGATGCAGGACAAAAGCGCCGCCGCCTTTCAAATCGCCCGTTTCGATGTAGGTTTCCGACTCCACGTTGCGGTTGGCAAGGATGCCGTTACGCTGCAATGCCTTACGCACCATGGCGTATCTCTGCCCATGCCCTGACAAACGTATCTGCGTGGTATATTCATTATCTACACGGAACAATCCGGTTTCCAAATCAAACACGATACCTTTACGGGCGAAAAAGCTGCTAAGGCTGCCGTTCAGAGCAAGGTCCTCGGGAGTACCGATGGTGACGCCGTTCGCCTTGTCCATAAGCCAGATTTTGTCGGCTATCTGCAAAGCCAGTTCGAGGTCGTGTGTAGAGAGGAAAATGGTCTTGTCCGTCTGGCGGCTGAGGTGGTGCAGCAGTTGCATCATTTCCACTTTGCTGGGAAAATCGAGAAAGGCCGTAGGTTCATCCAGATAAATCACGGGGGTTTCCTGGGCAAGCGCTTTGGCTATCATGACTTTCTGGCGCTCACCGTCACTTAACGTATGTACCATCCGATGCGCAAGGTGAGGAATACCTACCAGAGCAACGGCTCGCTCCACCACCTGCCTGTCCTCTTTGGTAAGCGTACCCCAAAAGCCCGTATAGGGACTGCGTCCCAATCCTATCAATTCCGTAACGGACATATTGCGGATGTCGCATTTCTCTGTCAGCACTACGCTGATAACGCGCGACAGTTGCTTGTCGGTATAGGACTCAATCTCCTTGCCTTGAATACGTATCTCTCCACCCAGTTTGGGCTGGAAAGCGGACAGGGTGCGGAGCAGTGTGGACTTACCCACTCCGTTAGCACCCAGCAGGCAGGTCAGCTCGCCACTGTTGATGCCTGCACAGATGCCGTCCGCCACTACCTTCACATCACTCTTACCGGGATAGCCGATAGAAAGATTCTCGATATGTATAGTCTCGTTCTTCAATGTTATATGTAATATTAGAGTTCAATATACTTGATATTTTATTCGTTCAACTCCCCTTTTCTCTTTCTGAAAAGCACGGATGCAACCACCGGCGCACCTACCAGCGCAGTCACCGAATTAACGGGCAACGCTCCTTCGAATCCCGGCATGCGGGCTATCAGGTTACACACCAACGCCAAGGCTGCACCTACCAGCAGGGTAGCGGGCATCAATATGCGATGGTCGGACGTGTGAAAAATGGCGCGGCATAAATGAGGCACTGCCAACCCGATAAACATAATAGGACCGCAGTAGGCGGTGACAATGGCCACCAGCACTCCGGAACAGGATATGACGAACAGGCGCGCCCGTTTGATATTCAATCCTAAGTTACGTGCATAACCGTCGCCCAACAACAACAGGTTCATGGTCTTTATCAGCAGGAACGACAAGGGCAGCAACACCGCCATGATACAGACAAACAGCAGCATCTGATCGCCGGAGACACGTGCAAAACTGCCCAGCCCCCAGATAACGTACGCCCGTATATCCTCTTCCACACTGAAATATTTCAATACACCGATAACGGCACTTGCCACATAACCTATCATCACACCGATAATGAGCAGCGTTACATTCCCCTTTACTTTTTGGGAGACGTAGACAATCAGCGCCATGACCGACAATGCCCCGATAATGGCAGCCACGGACAACGCCACCTCTCCCATATACCCCAAACGGCTCAGTGCCACACCGCCCATAGCACCGGACAGCAGTACCACACAAGCCACTCCCAGGCTCGCTCCCGAACTGATGCCCAGCACCGAAGGTCCTGCCAGCGGATTACGGAACACCGTCTGCATCTGCAAACCGCTGACCGAAAGCCCCGCTCCCGCCACCAATGCCGTCAAGGCCTGCGGCACACGGCTTTTCCAAAGGATATTGCTCCAGATAACTTCCTGGTTGCTCATCGTATCGGGATTGGAAGCCGCTCCTGTCCCCCACAGCAATTCCCATATCTTGCCAAACGGGATATGGACGGAACCCAACAGCAGGTTCAGCAAAAAGAGCAGGAAGATGGATGCCAGTATAAGGAGCATCAACGGCAATGCAGGTCTTTTCATTAGTTCAGTCGCTCGTAATAAGTGGGTTTATAATCGGGCAGCAGGTCGGGATGAAAAGCATGAATCAAATCTTCCAATACTACCTCAGGCTGCATGGGCATACTCTCATAGAAGGGTTTCTCACGCATATTGCAATAGATTACTCCTTTCTCGCGAAAAGCGCGAAAGTCGGCATAACGAGGGTCCAAAGACTTCAAGGCATCGTAAGAGAATGTTCCGTCGTAACTGTTGACAATGCGCCAATAGTCGGCACTCTCCGCCCTACTGTACACCGTCTCGAAATCCAGTGTCACACCGCCCGAACGCGGATCGCCTTTCAGGAAATAGTCTGCACCGGCATCCCGGAACAGTTCGGCAAGGAAACTCTTTCCGCCTACTGCATACCAGTTGCCGCCACGCATTTCACCGCTGAACACCACAGGACGCTTTTTTACACCGGCAGCCAATTCTTTCAGCTCGTTATACCGCTTCTCTATCCCGGCAAAACGGGCATTCGCCTCTGCTTCCCGACCGATGAACATACCGATGAACTTTATCCATTCAGCCTGCCCCAACGGAGTCATTTCCTTATATCCCAAGTGCGGCACCAGCGGAATGCCTGTTTCGCACATGGCGTCATATCCGCCCCGTTTGAAAGGAGAGATAAAGATAACATCGGGATTAATGCTCATAATCACCTCGTTATCGAAGTTCCCCTCAATCCCGATTTTGGATGTCTTGCCCGCCTTCAGACGCCCGTTCATCTCCTTATTGAAAAGATGGCGGGTACTGGTAATGCCCACCACATAATCGCAGGCATCCAACCGGATAAAGTTGGAGAGTTGCAGGGAAGTCATGCAGATAACATGCTTCACCGGAGTTTCTATCACGGTATAATCGGCAGGAATACCGGCAGGCTTCGTACCCCTCGGAACCAAAGCATACCGAAAGGTATTCCCCTCTTCTTTTTGAGGGTCGTGTATGTCCACCAGACGCACATTCCCCGGCAGATGTTTCACCGCATAGCCTTTGGCGTAGACGGGAATAACGGCTGTTGCGGTATCCGCAACGGAAACCGCAACAGCCGCAGTATCGGAATTGCCGGATGCTTGCCGGGACTTTGTACCGCACGAAGTCATAGACACTGCACACGCAAATACAAGACCCATGAGAGGTAATCTGATCATGATTGTTCGGTTTTATATTTCAGGGCACAATATTCGGCAATTTTGAGGAGATACGCAAACTCTTCCCGAACAAATCGTTATAAAAGAAACTACAAGTTCATCAAATCGTTCAATGCCTCGCTCATGCTAGGATGTGTGAAGATGAAATCACGCAGGAAAGTATACTCCTGCCTCATCTTCATAGCCATCGCCACCAGATTGATTACTTCACTCGACTCCGGGCCAAACAGAGTGCAACCCACTATTTTATCGGTATCGGCATCCACTATCACCTTGAACAACCCGTCCGTATTGCCCAATGTACGGGCACGGGGAATGGCGGAGACGGGGAGTTTGTTTACCTTAATGTTCAAACCTTTCTCACGTGCTTCGGTCTCACTCATACCGATACGTGAAAGCGGCGGATCTATAAACACCGAATAGCTCACCGGCTCACGGTCGGACACCTTACGCTCTCCCGCTCCAAACAGGTCTTCGCGGAGAATACGGTAATCGTCCAACGAAATATAAGTAAATTGCAGTCCGCCTTTCACATCACCGATAGCACGGATATTGGGATTGGTAGTCTGCAAATGCTCGTTCACGATAATAGCACCACGTTCGTTCACCTCTACTCCTGCCTCAGGCAGATTCAATCCCGCAGTATTGGGACGACGTCCGGTAGCCAAAAGAATAGCATCCGCGTCCAATTGCAGAATCTTGCCTGTCACGGCATCCTGATAGACAACCACCGTACCTTCCACGGACTGCACACGGGCATTCAGGCAGAAAGTGATGCCTTTCTTTTCCAACACTTCCTGCACGCTGGCAGCAATGTCACGGTCTTCACGGGCTATCAGTTCGGAATAACTTTCCAACACTGTCACCTGCGATCCGAAAGAAGCGTACATCGAAGCGAACTCCAAGCCGATATACCCGCCGCCTACGATAACAAGATGCTTAGGAAGCTCCGCCAGTTCCATAATGGAAGTGCTGGTGTATACTTTCGGATTGTCCTTTACTCCCCCGATAGGCGGAATGATGGTTTCAGCTCCCGTATTGACAAATATCTGCTGGGCTTGAAGCTGAATCGTTTCTTCCGCCATACGTACTTCCACCACATCAGGACCGACAAAAGAACCTGTACCCGTATATACCGTTATATTAGGATTGTCTGACAGATTACGGTAATTCTTCTGACGCAGGAAAGAAGTAACTTCCTCTTTCCGTGCAACAGACTGGCGGTAGTATGCCCGTTTCTGTTCCCAGGACGCACTCGTATCTGCCAACTTTGCCGAATGTATCAGTGTCTTGGTCGGAATACATCCGATATTAATACACGTACCGCCGTACATCTTATCCGAACGTTCTATCATAGCAACAGTAAAGTTCCGTTCGGCCAGCCCGGCAGCGAGTGTCTTGCCTCCTTTTCCAAAGCCGATAATAATAGCATCATACTTTTTCATAGTCTTATTTTTCCAATTGGTTCAATACTCTTTTTGCACTGTCCGCCAGCACCACGATAGCTCCGGCAAGGATGGCGGTATCCTTTATCACCAGTCGTCCGGCCCCTGTCAGCAAAGGGAAGCCATGCTCTCCGCTTCCCAAATCGGGAACCCACACTTCAGGAGTAGTGACAAGGAACGAAAGCGTGCCGACAGTCATTATGACGGCCAGCGCAGCCCCTGCCAGTCCGATTTTCGGAAAGAATATCCCCAGAAAAGTAAGGATACCGATTGCCATAATCAGTATGCCAAGACCGCGGGAGAAGCCGTAGGTATTGTTCTCTACATGCCACCGGTGCTTGGCTTCGTCAAACTCTCCCTCTTTCAGCTTGTATTCCTTGTATTCCGGTGCAGGCTTATCGTAGAAGAAACTCATAAAAGGACTGTTTGCCACGAACGGAACGATTCCTTCGGCTTCGTAGTTCCAGAATTTCAAGCCGCCTATCCATACAAATATCACAAGAATGGCCACGCGGATGAGGTTGATACCCAACTTTTGGGAAGAAGCGGCCAGCGTCAGTGCCGCAAGGAACAGTTTTTGCAATTTCGTTTTCATATTTTTGTTGTTTTAGGTTCACCGCAGAGACACTCGGGTGAAATGTTTTTGCAAAGATCCCTGTTTCCTGCCGGTTGTGGAATGGCAATTATTCCGTAACAGTTGGCAATTCTTCCCGATGTGCTTGTTTCCGATACTCCGACACACTCTCTCCCGTCATTTTCTTGAAGAAGCGGCTGAATGCAGCCAAGTCCTCAAAGCCCAGAATGGCGCTGATTTCCTTAGCGCTCTTCCGTGTGTACAGCAGCAGGCGTCTGGCTTCCGCATCTATCCGTTCGTGAATGATGCGAAGCGGAGAAGGCAGTCCGCAGGCAGAAAACAAGTTGGAAAGTGTCTTAGGCGAACGGCAAAGCATATCGGCATAGTCCTGCACCTGTTTCTTTTCACGGAAATGCTGGTCTACCAGCACATAGAACCGACGGACAACATCGAAAGTCCTCTCATTCTCCTGCCCCACACCAAACCTTGCACGTGCTATGCGCGTACAGGTGATGATGAAACGTTTCAGTACAATCCGCAACATCTCTTCCTGAAGATTGTCATTAATGGCGGACTCCTGACGGAAGATGCGGACTATATCATGCAGGTTGGACGATTGCTCCTCGGACAGCTTCAGCCTCATCACCCGGGACGAACCGTAGAACAGAAAGCCGTTGCAGGACACCTCATTGTCATGTCCGTAGATGCAGTAGAAGTTACTGTTGAAAACAAAGGTCAGGAACTCACCTGCCACCTCTTTGATAGTCAGATGATGCAGCGGGGTAAGCGTGACAATCTCGTCTTTCGCCAGCTTCATGGGTATATGGTCTACCTCGATGGCGAGCGTGCCGCTCTGTACCCAGAGAAACTTATACAGAGTCTTGTCGCGTTGCAGCGGCTTGTTTTCGTGAAAGCGGGATGTCATTGCGATATTGCCGTTCAAACGCGTATTCAGTTGGTAGTCCATAGGCTTCCATTATTTGTAAGGGTAACAAAGATAGCGAATATCTTGCTTACTATTGATTATTTCCCGATTTTTGCACATAAAAAAAAACAGAATGTCCCCTATTCAATTCGTATCCCTCGGCCCCGGTGAAGCCGAACTCATCACCCTGAAAGGACTGAAAGCCCTGCAAAATGCCGACTGTATCTTCTGTCCCGAAACACCCGTCCGCGACGGTCATTCCCTGTCACGCGCCGCCGACATCATGCTTCGGCTCGACATACCCACCAACCGTATCCGCCGCTTCTCCCTGCCCATGAGCAAGCAACGGACCGATGCCCTCAACGCCTACGACCAAGTGTATGCCGCCGCCCTTTCCCTGCATCACGCCGGCAAGAAAGTGGCTATCGTGGCAGAGGGCGATGCAGGCTTCTACTCCTCTGTACATTATATATATGAGAAACTGCAAGCCGCCGGCATCCCCGTAGAACAGATTGCCGGCATCCCCGCTTTCATCGCTGCCGGAGCACGGGGCGGATTGCACATCGCCAGCCAGGAAGAGAGGCTGACCGTAATTCCCGGCATCACCACCGCCGAAGAGATAGAACGGCTGATACAATCGCAGAACACGGTAGTCATCATGAAACTGTCGCAGTGCACCGATGAAGTGCACCGTTGCATCCGCCTTCATCCCGAATACGATTACCGCTATTTCGAGAACGTAGGCACTCCGCAGGAAAAATACATCAGTGACGGGCAGCAGCTTGAAACACTCCGCTTCCCTTATTTCTCCCTGCTTATCATCCGTCACAATGGCTTCTGACGCCGATTTAATACAATTTCGCACAGAGTACGAGTGATTTTTGCAGAAATGGCTTACCTTTGCACCTTGTGTAATTAAAAAAGATAAAGACATGAAGAAACTTGCTTTTTATATGTTGATGCTGGTTATGAGCATCGGTTATGCCTATGCACAAGGCGGGGCAGACATTAAATTCGACAAGACCACCCATAACTTCGGAACATTCTCCGAAAACAATCCGGTGGTAAGCTGCACGTTTACATTCACCAATGTGGGAGACGCTCCGCTGGTAATCCACCAGGCAGTGGCATCTTGCGGATGCACAGTGCCCGAATACACGCAAGAGCCGGTGATGCCCGGAAAGACCGGAACCATCAAAATTACCTACAACGGTACAGGCAAATACCCCGGACACTTCAAGAAGTCCATTACGCTGCGCACCAACGCCAAGACCGAAATGATGCGTCTGTTCGTTGAAGGCGACATGACTGCCAAAGACGCCAAATAAACGTTTTTATGATACAGAAAAAAGGAGAATTTTTCAATTCTCCTTTTTTTTTGCTTTCTTTGAAGTCTATAATGGAATACATATCGCAATCATAACAATAAAAATAAAACAGCTATTATGAAACAAGAAGAAGAGAAAGCAATCGGCGTACCGGAAAACGCGTTCCGCGAACTGAAGCCGGGAGAGGTCTACAATCCCCTGATGAGTCCCGACAAGAAATATCCCGAAGTAAACCTGTGGTCGGTACTGTGGGGCATCGCCATGGCGGTACTGTTTTCGGCAGCGGCAGCCTATCTGGGGCTGAAAGTGGGACAGGTATTCGAAGCCGCCATCCCCATCGCCATTATCGCTGTCGGCGTGTCCGGTGCAGCCAAGCGTAAAAACGCTCTGGGCGAAAACGTCATCATCCAGTCCATCGGAGCCAGCTCCGGAGTAATTGTGGCAGGCGCAATCTTTACCCTGCCCGCACTGTATATCCTACAGGAAAGCTATCCGCAGGAAATCACCGTAACATTTGCACAAGTATTCATCAGTTCGCTGCTGGGCGGCGTACTGGGTATCCTTTTCCTTATCCCGTTCCGTAAATATTTTGTAAGTGACATGCACGGCAAATATCCTTTCCCCGAGGCCACCGCAACGACGCAGGTGCTTGTATCGGGAGAAAAAGGCGGCAGTCAGGCAAAACCGTTGCTGACGGCGGGTATTATCGGCGGTCTGTACGACTTCATCGTTGCCACTTTCGGTTGGTGGAACGAAAACTTCACCACCCGTGTATGCGGCTTCGGCGAAATGCTGGCAGAAAAAGCCAAGCTGGTGTTCAAGGTAAACACCGGAGCTGCCGTACTGGGTCTGGGCTATATCGTCGGACTGAAATACGCCTCTATCATCTGCGCCGGTTCGCTTGCCGTATGGTGGATTATCATCCCCGGCATGTCCCTTATCTGGGGCGACAGCGTGCTGAACCAATGGAATCCGGAGATTACCGCCACCGTAGGTGCCATGTCTCCCGAAGAAATCTTCAAGTACTATGCCAAGAGCATCGGTATCGGCGGCATTGCAATGGCGGGTATCATCGGCATCATCAAGTCATGGGGCATCATCAAGAGTGCCGTAGGGCTGGCTGCCAAGGAAATGGGCGGCAAGGCTGATGCGGAAACCAACGTGAAGCGTACGCAACGCGACCTTTCCATGAAGATTATCGCTATCGGTTCTATCGTGACGCTGATACTGGTTACGCTGTTTTTCTACTTCGATGTGATGCAGGGCAACCTGATGCACACGGTAGTGGCTATCCTGCTCGTTGCGGGCATCTCGTTCCTCTTCACCACCGTAGCAGCCAATGCCATTGCCATTGTGGGAACCAATCCGGTATCGGGCATGACGCTGATGACGCTTATCCTTGCATCGGTAGTAATGGTGGCGGTAGGCCTGAAAGGTCCCGGCGGAATGGTGGCAGCGCTGGTTATGGGCGGTGTGGTTTGTACGGCACTGTCCATGGCGGGCGGTTTCATCACCGACCTTAAGATTGGCTACTGGCTGGGAAGCACTCCCGTGAAACAGGAGACGTGGAAGTTCCTCGGAACAATCGTTTCGGCAGCTACCGTAGGCGGTGTGATGATTATCCTGAACAAGACATACGGATTTACCAGCGGACAACTGGCTGCTCCGCAGGCCAACGCAATGGCGGCGGTTATCGAACCGCTGATGAACGGTGTAGGTGCACCGTGGCTGCTTTACGGCATCGGTGCGGTGCTGGCCATCGTGCTGAATGCCTGCAAGATTCCTGCACTGGCTTTTGCACTGGGCATGTTCATCCCGTTGGAGCTGAACGTTCCGCTGGTAGTGGGCGGTGCCGTAAACTGGTACGTAACCAGCCGCAGCAAGGATGCAACCCTCAATGCCGAACGTGGCGAGAAAGGTACGCTGCTGGCGTCCGGCTTCATTGCCGGCGGTGCGCTGATGGGTGTGGTAAGCGCGGCAATGCGCTTCGGCGGTGTCAATATGGTGAACGACGCATGGCTCAGCAATACATGGTCTGAAGTGCTGGCGCTGGGCGCTTATGCCATCCTGATATTCTACCTCGTAAAGGCTTCGATGAAAACGAAATAAGCTGCGGGGACACTGAAACAAATTCAGATAATACAAAACAATATTCACCATGAGAAAGATTCTATTTCTATCCCTTCTGTTTGCCGCAACGATGTTGTCCGCACAGAGTCCCGTCGAACTGCCGTTATGGCCCGACGGAGCTCCCAATACAAACGGACTGACCGGTGAACAGGAAGATTTGAAAGGCGGCCGCGTTGCCAACGTGACCCATCCTTCCATAACCGTTTACCGTCCGGCAAAGCCCAACGGTATGGCCGTCATTATGTGCCCCGGCGGCGGATACGCCCGTCTTGCCATGAACCACGAAGGGCACGACATGGCGACCTGGTTCACGACGCAAGGCATCACGTATGCGGTACTGAAGTACCGCATGCCGAACGGGCACAACGAGATTCCCCTGTCGGATGCCGAGCAAACCATCCGCCTGGTACGCAAACATGCCGGGGAATGGGGTGTCAACCCCGGCCGTATCGGTATCATGGGAGCATCCGCAGGCGGACATCTGGCAGCTTCCCTTGCCACGTTATACGGCAGCGACGCTACCCGTCCCGACTTCCAGATACTGTTCTACCCCGTCATCTCCATGCTGAAAGGCGTGACCCACAGCGGTTCCCGTCAAAACCTTATCGGAGAGACTCCTTCGGCCGAACTGGAACAGAAATACTCGCTCGAAAGGCAGGTATCTCCCAAAACGCCGCAAGCCTTCATCATGCTGTCGGCAGATGATGCAACCGTACTGCCCATCAACGGCATCGGTTATTTCCTTGCCCTGCGCGAACAGAAAGTACCTGCCACACTGCACGTCTATCCCACCGGCGGTCACGGATGGGGCTTCCGCGACAGCTTCACCTACAAGCGCCAATGGACCGGCGAGCTGGAAAAATGGCTGAGAGAAGGACTGACCTTCCCGGAGAAGTAACGCTTCTGTAACAGCCGTTTACGCCAATCATCATTAACCTGTTCAACCCTTAAAACTTATTTACCATGAAAATACACGGACTATTGCTTGCCGCTGCCTTTCTTCCTGTCGCCCTTGCGGCGCAGGAAGACCGGTATGCGCAAATTACCAATCCCAAACTCACAAGTATCAACAAAGAGCCGCCCCGCAGCACCTTCACCTCTTACACGAATGAGGCGGATGCCGTTGTCAACGACCGCAAGAACGGAACATTCCGCATCTCCCTCAACGGCAAGTGGAAATTCAACTATGTGGAGAACTTCGCCGATCGCCCTACCGACTTTATGGATATCCATGCAGACGTAAGCAAATGGCCGGACATCAACGTTCCCGGCAATTGGGAGCTGCAAGGTTTCGGCACGCCTGTCTACGTCAACCAGTCGTATGAGTTCTGCTCTCCCGGCTATGCCCCCTATTGGGACAAGCCCAACCCGCCCTACGTTCCCAAAGAGTGGAATCCTACGGGAACCTACCGCCGTACCTTCACCCTGCCTGCCGACTGGGACAACAAAGAAATCTTCCTGAGCGCCGACGGAGTGCGCGGAGCGGCATTCTACTACCTCAACGGCAAGTTTGCAGGCATGAGCAAAGATTCCAAGACTCCCGCACGCTTCAACGTCACTTCCCTTGCCCGCAGAGGCGAGAACGTGATTGCCATACAGGTGCACCGCTTCTCCGACGGCAATTATCTGGAGTGCCAGGATTTCTGGCGCATCAGCGGCATCGAACGGGACATCTACATGTATGCCCAGCCGCAAATACACCTGACGGACTTCAAGGCGGAGACTCCCCTGGACGGAGATTACCGCAACGGAATCCTGAAGCTGAAAGTGAAGTTTGCCAACGAAACCGGCGAAGAGACTCCGTTCCTCGCAAGCTATCGTTTGCTGGACAGCAAAGACAAGCTGATTGCCCAATCCTCAACCCGTGTAAGCTACGGTCAGACGGAAGTGGAGTTCACCCCAAAAACAATCAAAGAACCGTTGCAGTGGACAGCCGAAACGCCTAACCTCTACACGCTCGTCATCAGTCTGAAACATACCAACGGTGACATTATCGAGGCCACCGGTTGCAAAGTAGGGTTCCGCACCGTAGAGATAAAAGACAAGCAACTGATGGTAAACGGCAGGCCTATCCTCGTAAAAGGCGTCAACTATCACGAGCATAATGAATACACCGGCCATTACGTTCCCGAAGAGCTTATGCTGAAAGATTTCGAACTGTGGAAGCGGTACAACATAAACACGATCCGTACCTGCCACTACCCGCAGCAGGAACGTTTCTATGAGCTGTGCGACCAATATGGCTTCTACGTCATAGACGAAGCCAATATCGAGAGCCACGGAATGGGCTACAATCTGAACGTAGGCGGCACGCTGGGTAATAACCCGCTGTTTACAAAAGCGCATATAGACCGTACCATGAACATGTACGAGCGCGACAAGAACCATCCCTGCATCATCACCTGGTCGCTTGGCAACGAAGCGGGAAACGGCCTGAACTTCTACGTCACCTACAATACGCTGAAAGCATTGGACAGCCGTCCCGTGCAATACGAACGCGCCCTGCTGGAATGGAACACGGACATCTTCTGCCCCATGTACCACAGTCCCGCCCGTATCGAGAAATACGCACAGAACCCCGAAATGACCCGCCCGCTTATCCTCTGCGAATATGCCCATGCCATGGGCAACAGCCTCGGCAATTTCCAGGATTACTGGAACATCATCGAGAAATACCCCATCCTGCAAGGCGGCTGTATTTGGGACTGGGTAGACCAGGGACTTGCCACCAAGACCGCTGACGGCCGTAAATACTGGGCATACGGCGGCGACTACGGCGAGTACGGCACCCCGTCCGACGGTGACTTCTGTATCAACGGCATAGTATATCCCGACCGCAGCGTCAAGCCGCAGACCGAGGAAATGGGAAAGGTATATCAGAACATCAAGTTCTTCGACTTCGACCCGGCAGCCTCTGTCGTAAAGATACGCAATGATTTCTCCTTCACCAATCTCGACAAATACGACTTCCATTACATCGTCCGCCACCACGGCAAAGAGATTTACAAAGGCCGTATCAAAGATATCAAGGCCGAACCGGGACAAACCGTCACCAGTCCGTTCCTCAATGGCATTCCCGCCACCAACAGCTCGACCGGAGACGTACGCATAGAGTTCTATGCCGCTATCCGTACTCCCGAACCGTTCCTTCCGGCAGGTACGGTCATTGCCCGTGAACAGACCTATGCGCATACTTTCCATAAGGAAGATGCCCCGAAACAGGCATTCGCCGGTTCGGAAGAAGACGACCGGCAAGTCGTTTTCTCCGGTCCGCACTTCAAGGCAACCTTCGACAAGCAAAGCGGCCTGCTGGTATCTTACCGATACAAGAAGCAGGAGTACATTCATAACGGGCAAGGTCCCCGCCCCTTCTTCTGGCGCGCCCCTACCGACAATGACTACGGAGCCAAACTTCCCGTACGTTTGAAAGCATGGAAAGAGGCCAGCTATCAGGAGCCGAAAGCCGAAAGCTTCAACGTAGTGCGCGACAAAGATACTACGGCGGTAAAAGTGACCTACCGCTTCCCGCAGACCGATGCCCGCTGGGATATAACGTATAAGGTATACGGCAACGGAGTTATCAAGGTAGACAACCATTTCGTTGCAGAGAACGCCCAAACACCGATGATACCGCGTGTGGGACTGCGTATGCAGCTACCCGCCCGCATCACCTCGCTGACCTACTACGGCCGGGGTCCGGAAGAGAATTACCGCGACCGCCGCACTTCACAGTTCATCGGCGAATACACATCGGGTATCCAAGATATGTACGAGCCTTATGTCCGTCCGCAAGAAAACAACCACCGCACGGACATCTATTGGTGCACCCTCACCAGTAAAGCAAAAGAAGGTCTGCTGTTTGTTGCCGACCGCACTTTCGAAATGAACGTATCCAACTATCCGCTGGAAAGCCTGGATAGCGGTGAATCTATCGAGAACGGCTCTCCCCGCACCGAAAAGACCAATCACCGCCATCTCACCGACCCGCAGCCGGAACCCTCCGTAGACCTCTTCATAGACTACCGCATGATGGGCGTAGGCGGTGACGACAGTTGGGGAGCTTTGGCTCACGAACCTTATCTGGTACGTCCCGGCAGGCAGAATGCCATCAGCTACGGTTTCGCGATTGTACCGTTCGACAAGGGAACGGATTTCAAGAGTTTGATATATAGATATTAAAGCTGTCCAGCTATGAAAACGTTATCCGGCATATCCCAGATTTTAGTTAACAGGTTCTACTGTATATTCCGTACCTTGCCTTGCGTTTTCTGTACTTTGGCAATAGCATCGTCCGTTTCCGCACAGGAAACGGACAATGCCATGCTGAAATACGGTTTGAATTTCCTCAAGACTCCCTACGTGGCACATACGCTGGAAGTAAATGAAGAAGAAAAACTCGTAGTCAACTTCGACGAAGTGGATTGCACCACTTTTGTGGAGTATGTGCTCGCCCTGGCACTTTCTCCCGTCAAGAATGGCACGATAGACAATGCCGACTACGCACGCACCCTGCAAAGCATCCGCTATCGCGACGGCAAAATCGACGGTTACACTTCCCGCCTGCACTACATTGCCGATTGGGTGAACAACGGCGTCAGACATGGTTTCATGAAAGACATAACCGCCGCCAACAGCCCCGATACGGTAAGGCTGTCCCTCAACTTCATGTCTGCGCATTCCAAAGCATACAAACACCTGGAGTCTTCTCCCGAAAACATCAGCAAGATTGAAGAAATAGAAAAGTCGCTCTCCGGACAACTGTTTCATTATATCCCCAAAAACAAACTGCCCGATGAAGGATTCGGGTGGATAAAGGATGGCGATATCATAGCCATTACCACCAACATTCCCGGGCTGGATGTTGTCCATCTGGGACTTGCCTGCTATGAAAAGGGAGTATTGAAACTGCTCCATGCCTCCTCTACGCAGAAAATGGTAGTCGTCTCGCAAGAGCCATTGGCACAGATGCTGAAAAGGAATAAGAAGTTTACAGGAATCAGAGTGTTAAGAATAAAATAATACTCTCCCAATAACTGTTATCCTATCATTAAAAACTATATCTTTGCATAGTAAGGACTTTCCGTCCGACATCTGTTTTTCTTTCGTCCGACAGATGTCGGACGAAAATTACACACCTGTCGGACGAAAGAGAAACTACTATCGGACGATTACTTCTTAGTAAGAAAAAAACAACTCATTGCAGGGATGGAAATTATTCATTGCAGTGGCAAAACAATTTATTCATGAGTGCATACTATGACCTTTACGAAACTCCCTCTCCTAACGGAAGCGAGGAAAAAAAATCTCTCCATGCCCGTATATGTCCTAAAGAAACTTATACCCAAAAAGAGTTTGTAGAACACGTTGCTATGTTTCAGCATCTGCCCAAAAACATTATAGGGGCGGCACTGGACGCTTGCATCGACGAACTGTGCGACCTGCTTGCCAACGGCAACATTGTAGAACTCGGAGAGTTGGGATTTTTCAGCACTTCATTGAAATGCACTCAGGATACCGATGATGAGAAAAAGAAAATCAGGTCCGAATCTGTCCGTTTTCAAAACGTGCATTTGCGTATCAGCAACACATTCCGCAAGAAAATCAGACAGAGAATGAAACTGGAAAGGACACATTCTCCGACTAAGAAATCGAAGAAAACGGAAACAACAGAAGAAACAAGGAAAGAAAGGCTGATGCTGTTTCTGCAGGAAAATGTTTGTATCACCAAAAACGAATATATTCACCTGACCGGGCTGACAAGGCATGCAGCCATCGATGAACTGAACAAATTCATCCGGCAAGGTATCCTGCGGCGTCGGGGCATAAGCCGCTCCACAGTTTATATAAATAATATTCAGCATTAACAGAAGAATGGAAACTACGGAAATGGAACAATCCATGCAGTGGTTCGTCTTTTTCAAAGACCAGCTGCTGCTGAAGAAAGAGTACACAACAAACGGAGAGAACAAATACGGTATACCTCATGGAGTAACCCCTCCTGTAACACCCGCAGCGGGATGCAAAATACACGAGGTAACTCTGACCGGCGGAAAGAAAGTTAAGGCTTGCGCACTCGGACAGCCCGTACCCGAAACCGAAGAATGGGTAATGACAGGCTTGCGCGCTTCTTACGACTACCTGCCATTGGCAGATTACCAGGCAGCGGGAAAAGCATTCCAGATACTCTACTGGGACAGCCACAGCCGTTTCTGTCCCGTATGCGGCACTCCTATGGAACAGCAGACTCCTATCATGAAGAAATGCCCGGAGTGCGGCAATGAGATGTATCCTCCCGTTTCTACGGCTATCATCGTGCTGATACGGAAAGGCAAAGAAATATTGCTGGTACATGCACGCAACTTCCGCGGCACGTTCCACGGGTTGGTAGCCGGCTTCCTCGAAACGGGCGAAACGTTGGAACAATGCGTAGAGCGGGAAGTTATGGAAGAAACGGGGCTAAGGGTGAAAAACATCACTTATTTCGGCAGCCAGCCCTGGCCTTATCCCAGCGGATTAATGGTAGGATTCATAGCCGACTATGAAAACGGGGAAATCAAACTGCAAGCCGATGAACTCAGTTCCGGCGCATTCTATTCCAAAGACAACCTGCCGGAAATACCCCGGAAACTAAGCATTGCAAGAAAACTGATTGACTGGTGGCTAGAGAATAATTGAAAGGACGGATTAATAATTAAAGGAAAAGACAAAAAAACAGATTGCGGAAAACACGCACTCGCAAACGAACAACTACGAATGAAACGACTCTCATTCACATCAACCAATCGGCGTGCAACCGCAATCTGTAGCACTATCTGTTAACTGTAGGCCGCTGTTGCATATAAGAACAGCATTTAACGGGAATTGATTTGCCAACCGGTATAAAGAATATAAAAGAAACTTAATACATTCCGGCTTATCACCTGCCCGCACTGCAAAAACAAAAGGTGCAAGCAGCTTCCTGCCACTTGCACCTTTCCATATATGAAAATCAAACAGTCTTAGATACCGAGTGATTTGCGCACTGCCTCCACTTTCTTTTCAGCCTCGGCATTTGCGCTGGCATAGCACTTAGGACATCCCATTTCGCCTTTCACCTCGATATAGAACTTAATCTTAGGTTCCGTACCCGAGGGACGAACGGAAATCTTCGTACCGTCTTCCGTAAAGTACTGAAGCACGTTGGATGTTTCGGGCATATCCAAAGCGGTTACATTGCCTTTGGCATCGGTAGCCTTCAGCGTCTTGTAGTCCTTAGTCAAAGAAACGGCAGAGCCACCGATTTCTTTCGGCGGGTTGGCGCGGAAGTTATCCATCATAGCCTTGATTTCATCGGCGCCGCTCTTACCCGGCTTCACTACGTTGACGGTAGTTTCTTTGGAGAAACCGTACTCTACGTAGATGTCCATCAGGATGTCATACAGCGTCTTGCCCTGGTCTTTGGCCCATGCACAGATTTCCGCCAACAATGAACAAGCGGAAACGGCATCTTTATCGCGAACAAAGTCTTCGGCAAGGAAGCCGTAGCTTTCTTCACCGCCGCCAATGTATTGTTGCTTGCCTTCGCGCAGACGGATTTCACGTGCAATCCATTTGAAACCGGTATAGCAGTCGAGCATCTCAATCTTGTTCTTATCGGCAACGGCCTTGATAAGTTCGGTAGTCACAATGGTCTTTACGATAAAGTCCGTAGGCTGCATCTTGCCGGTTGCGATACGGTTCTTGATAATATAGTACAGGAAGAGCAGGCAAGTCTGGTTACCGTTAATCAGCACCCATTCGCCCTTGTCGTCCTTGCAAGCCATACCTACGCGGTCGGCATCCGGGTCGCTTGCCATCACGATGTCGGCGTCTATCTTCTTGGCAAGTTCAATTGCCATGGAAAGCGCTTCCGCGTTTTCGGGATTCGGAGAAACCACTGTCGGGAAATCACCGCTCTTCACCATCTGTTCGGGCACGCAGTGTACATTCTCAAAGCCCCATTCTTTCAGAGAAGCGGGAATGAGCGTTCTGCCCGCGCCGTGAAGCGGAGTATAAACGATGCTGAGGTCTTTCTGACGCTTGATTACTTCCGGGTCGATAGAAAGGGTATGAACCTTGTCCAGATATACCTTGTCTACATCTTCACCGATAATCTGAATCAAATCTTTGTTGCCTTTGAACTTGATATCCTCAACGGTTACCTTGTTTACTTCATCGATAATGGCTGTGTCGTGCGGAGCAAGTACCTGTGCACCGTCATCCCAATAAGCCTTGTAGCCGTTGTATTCTTTCGGGTTGTGGCTTGCAGTCAGATTGATACCGCTTTGGCAACCGAGGTGGCGGATAGCGAAGGAAACTTCCGGAGTAGGACGCAAATCCTCGAAGAGATAAACCTTGATACCGTTTGCCGAGAAAATATCGGCAGAGATTTCGGCGAACTTGCGGCTGTTGTTACGGCAGTCGTGACCCACCACAACAGAGATTTGCCCTTTGTCCTTGAAGCATTTGTTCAGATAGTTTGCCAATCCCTGGGTAGCCGCACCTACCGTATAGATATTCATGCGGTTGCTGCCTGCACCCATGATGCCGCGCAGACCGCCCGTTCCGAATTCCAGGTCTTTATAAAAGCACTCTATCAGTTCGGTTTTATCTGGATTTTCCAACATTCGTTTCACTTCAGCCTGAGTTTCGGCATCGTATGCCGGGGTAAGCCATTTTTCGGCTTTCTCAGTCACCTGTTTAATCAACTCTTGATTTTCCATAAGACTTTTTTTATATTAAAGGTTAATACTTCATTTTCTGTTCTGTCACAAATGTAAAAGAATAAGTTTGAATATCCTAATCAATCGGGCATTTTATAGCGGTCGCCCGTTTGTTTTACATATTCTTCCAGAAATTCCTTCGGATAACCCGGACGTTCCACGCCGGCAGGCTGGCCTATGGCATTGCGCTCAAACTTTCCGTCTTTCATCTTGCGGACAACTCCGTCGTTGTATTTCACGATGATGAACTCACCCAAACGTTTCCAGGTGTCGAAAGTACTCTGCGCCGTCATATTGGTATAGTTTGTCAGGAATGCTTTCGCTTTGGCAGGGTCTTTCTCCAAAAGTTTGGCGGCGGCAGACTCGATACCTTCCTGCGCATCGTTGAAAGTGTTTTCGAGTTCGGCCTGCGTGGCACGCACATCGCCGATCATAAGGTCGTAACGGGGATATACCATGTTGGCAACCCAGTTGAAAATCCAGAAAGAAGAGTTCCAGGAGAATGTGATGTAGTCCGCACCGTCTGCACGCGAATAGCATACGGGAACCTTATCCGTACAGCAGTATACGGGAGTGAACACGGTCATGTTGGCATCGTCCGTACCGAACCACAGTACGCCGCCTATGGCATCGGGCAAGGTGGAGCGCATCTGCGCCACGAACACGAAACCGCTCTGCTGGGTGGAAATGGGGCGTTCGTTGAAATATTCCTTGTCGCCTACCTTGAAGGAAAGGGGTGAAAGGCGGTAAGGGGTGTGATACGGTCCGGCGCCGAAATCCTTGCTGATGTCGAGAGGAGTACCTTCGTAATGGTCGCGCATGGCATTCTTTACGTCCTGTACGGAGATTTTACGGTCGGGCTTCACGAAAAGCGGCATCGGTGTATCGGTATCGCCTAATATATAAGGTAAGAACTCGTTGCCTCGGGCGGTAAACATATTGAAATAGCTCCATACGCGGGCTTCACAATAACGGCGAGCGCCAAAATCGAGCGGCGCATAGGCCTTAGCGAAGCTGAAGTCCTTGTTTACTCCGTCGAAATAACCTTTCTCGCGGGCAAAGGAAATGACATCGGGAGAGTACATGCAGTTGTCCTTGTCGCTCATATCGAACTGGTGGATACGGCTTTGGTTGGCATGTGCGGAGATGCAATCATCGGGCACGCGGACAGCCACCCACACAGCACCACGCACACCGGGACCCTTGCCTATCATCTCCATAATCCAGATTTCGTTGGGGTCGGCAATCGTGAAAGACTCGCCGCTGCTGTAATAACCGTATTCCTGTACGAGTTCCGTCATTACCTTGATGGCTTCGCGGGCGGTACGGGAACGTTGCAGACCGAGATAAATCAGACTTCCGTAATCGATGATACCGGTAGTATCCACCAGTTCGGGACGGCCGCCGAAGGTTGTCTCGCCGATAGTAAGCTGGAATTCATTCATATTACCGATGACGTTGTAGGTCTGGCGCGCCTGTTCTATCCGGCCGAGGTACTTGCCGGTGTCCCACTCGTGCACATCAATCCATGTACCCTTTTTGTGCACGCCTGCGGGATAATGGTATAACTCGCCGAACAATCCATAGGAGTCGGCAGAATAGGAAACAATTGTAGAACCGTCTGCAGAGGCGTTCTTACCCACAATGAGGTTGGTACAGGCAAATGCGTTTACCACAGTTGCCACCGCTAATGCGACGGAGAGAGTTAATTTTTTCATACTTCTGTTATTATATGGTTTGTTTGATAATGCAATGTCACAGGTGAAAAGTTACCATACAAAATGAAACTCTTCGGTAGTCCGGTTGCCACGGCCGTCTGTTACAGTCATTTCCACAGTGTGCCTGCCACCTTTCTTTACATGCTTCGGGTCGAGTTCGCAGACCAGATTGCCGCTGATGGAATTGGGCTTGCCGAACAGAGCGTATTTCCCGTCTATCGTTCCGCGGTAACTGTTTATTCCGGTTTCTTTATCCTTGGCCTTGAGGGTGATGCGCCCCGTACGCCCCCACTGTCCGGGGTTGAGCGGAATTATCTCCGGCGGCACGGTATCTACCGCTACCGTATAAGTGCCCAGGTCGCGGATACGGACTTTCATGAAACCGTCCTCGTAAGTACCGCCTATACTGTATTTTCCGCCCCGCGCCGTAACACCGGCTACGTAATACTTCGATTTATCTTCCAGACGGTCGCGCCGCAAGCCGATGCGCATCTCGCACGCTCCGTGCAGAGGGACACGCTTATTGTGCAACTGATAAGTAAAAGCCACATCCCCGCTATCGGCACGTACGGAATAGTCCAGCCAAACGTCATCGTACAACATTCCACGCGGTACAACCAATTCCAGACCGGGTTCCTGCAGATAGTTAGTCCTGTCCCACTTGAAAGCATACTTCTCGCGATGTTCCACAGGGTGAATTTCGGTGTTCTTCCCTTGTACGGTGAAACGGACTTTCGAGGTGTTGCCTAACGCATCGCTTAGCGTATATACAAATCGGTAAGGACGCTCTTCGTTGATTTCCACCAGTCCCCGATTGCCGTTGGAAGCATGCAGCATGCGCAGACGGTTGCCGGGTTCGATGAACGACTTCATGTACTGTCCGTGCGTCCATGAATTGATATAGCGGTTTTCTTCGTAAGCAAAGCGGTCTACCACACTGCGGAACACCTCTTCACCGTCCACTTCGAAAATAACGGTATGCACGCCGTAGCGGTTGCCCACTCCGTCCATATGGTCATAGGCACGGATTCCTGCACCTATCAGTCCCCAAGCAGTAATAGGCTGGGTAGGATTTACAGGGAAAGTCCGGTGTATCTGCTTTCCGTTCACCACGCCTTTGCCCGGTTGGGGAAACAAAATGATGCCTTCGGCACGGGGAGCGATATTGTCCTTCACCTTCTCCATAAAAAAAGGCAGCGGGTCGACATAATCTCCTGTTGCCGACTCAATCATATCCAGATGCAGGTGAGGGCCGAAAGAGTAACCCGTGTTGCCGCTAAGGGCTATCACCTGCCCCGCCTTTACCGGATATTCCCCCGGTTCGGGGGTAATCTCCACTTCCCAGCTTTCCTGTTCATACTGCAAGTCTTTCACCCTTCGGGCTATATCGCCCACAAATGCGCTGAGGTGGCGGTTGATAGTGGAATAACCGTTATCGTAGTCCACATCGAGCACATATCCCGAACCGTGTGTCACACGGATGCGCGAGATATGCCCGTCTGCCAAAGCATGTACAGGCTTGCCTATGGCTCCGCCGGTCTTGAAGTCCAACCCACCGTGAAAGTGATTGGAGCGTATCTCGCCGAAATTACCGGAAAAGACAATCGGAAAATCGAAAGGGGGCGTGAAAGATGCCTGCTGTATGTCCGGTCCGGTTTCCACCTCGGACGCTTCTTGCGCATATCCACCTTGTATGCTGCCTGCAAAAAACAAAAAAGAGAAAAGTATCGGGTATTTTATATTCTTACAGTTCATATCCTATTTTTTAATGCATGCAAATATAAAAAGAATAGTTCTCTCCGCCTAACCAAAAAAGAATAATCCTGCCGTCACACACGAGAAAAAAGCAGGCGTTTTCTGTTGTAAAACACGCTGTGCAAAATGACAATGAGAAAGATAAATCACTATCTTGCAACATGTTTAACCATTAACAGATGACATTATGATTATCGGAGTACCCAAAGAAATCAAGAACAACGAGAACCGTGTAGGAATGACCCCTGCCGGAGTAGCCGAGTTGGTGAAGAAAGGTCATACGGTGTATGTGCAGGCAACGGCCGGCGCAAACAGCGGGTTCTCTGACGATGATTACATCGCCGTAGGTGCGCAAATCCTACCTGCCATTGAAGACGTTTATGCCATAGCCGACATGATTGTCAAAGTGAAGGAGCCTATTGCACCTGAGTACAAACTGATTAAAAAGGGACAAGTGGTATTTACCTATTTCCACTTTGCAGCCGATAAATTACTGACCGAAGCCATGATTGAGAGCGGTGCCGTATGTATCGCCTATGAAACCGTAGAGAAGGATGACCATTCCTTGCCACTGCTTACTCCCATGAGTGAAGTGGCAGGACGTATGGCTACCCAGGTGGGAGCCCGCTTTCTGGAAAAGCCGCAAGGCGGAAAGGGCAAGCTAATGGGTGGCGTACCGGGTGTCCGCCCTGCGCGTGTGCTTATTTTAGGTGGCGGCGTAGTCGGTACCAATGCCGCACAAATGGCTGCGGGAATGGGTGCGGAAGTGATGATTACGGATGTCAACCTGACGCGTCTGCGTTATCTCAGCGAAGTATTGCCCAAGAATGTAAAAACACTCTATTCCTCGCTTCACAATATTAAAATGGAACTGCCTACCGTGGATTTGGTGATAGGTTCGGTACTTATCCCCGGCGATAAAGCGCCGCATCTGATTACGAGGGAGATGCTGAAAATGATGAAGCCCGGAACCGTACTTGTGGATGTCGCCATCGACCAGGGCGGTTGTTTTGAAACGTCCCATCCCACTACCCACAGCGAACCAACGTATGTCGTGGATGGCATTGTGCACTATGCGGTGGCCAATATTCCCGGTGCCGTACCGTTTACTTCCACTATGGCATTGACAAATGCAACGCTGCCTTATACCGTGGCATTAGCTTGCAAAGGTTGGAAACAGGCTTGTAAAGATGATCCGGCATTGGCATTGGGACTGAATGTGGTAGAAGGGAAAGTGACGTATAAGGCAGTGGCAGATGTGTTCGGAATGAGGTATGAGGAGATAGAACTATAAGTGGTTAGGAGTTAGGGGTTAGTGATAAGCGATTAGTGATTAGGGGTAATGATGAATTACGATTCAGCATAACTTATAGCTCATCGCTAATCACTTATCACTAATCGCTAATCACTAAACAGGAATTCTTCTTTTTTTGCATACGCCCAATACATAATCAATATTGTTATGCACAGATTGAAGATAAACGGAAATTCTTGCGAACCGGTATGGAATATCCATTGGAAAAAGTCTGTGATGAAGGGAGAAAGCAGTATGGCAAGGTAATTCATCACCATTACAAAGGCAAGGGCAAGCGTTGTCTTCTGAGGAATAGCAGTATCAACTGTCTTATCGTAAATCAGAGGCTGGATGATGCCATAGCCCAAACCTACTAAAATACATCCCGGCACGATGAGCCATTCCGTAGGCGAAATCCATATCAACAGTAATCCGATGGCAATAGCCAAAAGGCTGTAAAGTTTTGTTTTATTCCCCAAAAGCTTCACCAAACTATCCAACATAAATCCGGGAGCCATAATGGCAAGGAAAAACAGAGAAATCATCAGCCCGGAATTACCGCTTGAAAAGTGATGCGCTTCCATCAAGAAAGGCAAGTTAAAAGTAACCGCAAGAACTACGTAAGTAACCAACCCGTAGAATAACATTAACTGAACAAGATGGCGTATGTGTATGCCATATTTACCGGAGATTACAGGCGTAGATTGAATGGGAGGAATGATAGCCGCCGCCTGCTTGATTGTTACCGAAGCCGCATCCTTCTTTAAATAAGCCGAAAGAACTAAAGAAATCAACGGCAACAGATAAACGGCAAAAGGCAAACGCCAGTGCACCTCTGCCAGATAACCTGTTACAGCCGTAGCCACCACCAGCGTCATATTGGTTATGGCAGAGCTATAGCCAAACTGCCTGACGCGATACTCTCCCGTAAAATACCGTGAAATCAATCCCGTAGAAAGCGGAATAATCAATCCTGCCCCGATACCGAGCAAAGCGCTGACAGCCATTAGCTGCCACATCCTGGAAGAAAACAAATAAAGTACCCCGCTCGCTGCAAACAGCCAAAGCCCCACCCGCAGCAAACGGATAAAATCGCGTTTCTCCGCCAGTTTACCTGCCAATAGTACAAAAGGGATAATCAGCAAGGAAGGCAAAGAAGTCAACATCTGTATATCCAACTCCGTGGCATGGGGAAAAATCGTAGAAAGTTCTCCCAAAATAGGCGAAACAGCCAAGCCCGGCAATGAGGTCAGTGCAGAAACAGACCAGATACCTATAAGCGTAATAAGAGGAATGGTTCCTTGTCCGGTATTAATTTTCATAATTCAAAAGCGGATTAGTTAGTGGAAGGACAACAAGCGATGCAACAGAATGTTCGGATAGGATAAGCGATAATTAAAAAGCAACAGCCGGTAGAGCGCCAGGATTTCCGCCCCGCCCTTTTAATAAACGCCAAATAATGTAAAACGGCGGAACTTTCTTTCGCGGGGGTCGTTGTTGTGGAAAATTCGACGGGGAAAGTCCCCGCCGCCTAAACCTTTAAAAACTTATAGTTATATGGAAGATTTGAATTTCAGAAAAGGAGATGCCAAGACAGATGTATTCGGCTCAAACCGTATGTTGCAACCCTCACCGGTAGAAAAAATACCAGACGGACCTACTACTCCCGAAATCGCTTACCAGATGGTGAAGGATGAGACCTTCGCCCAAACACAGCCCCGTCTGAACCTGGCTACATTCGTCACCACCTATATGGACGAATACGCAACCAAGCTGATGAACGAAGCCATCAACATCAACTACATCGACGAAACCGAGTATCCCCGCATCGCCGTAATGAACGGTAAATGTATCAACATCGTCGCCAACTTGTGGAACTCTCCGGAAAAAGATACCTGGAAAACAGGCGCGCTCGCCATCGGTTCTTCCGAAGCGTGTATGCTGGGCGGTGTAGCTGCATGGCTGCGCTGGCGCAAGAAACGTCAGGCGCAAGGCAAACCGTTCGATAAGCCGAACTTCGTTATCTCCACCGGTTTCCAGGTGGTATGGGAAAAGTTTGCCCAACTGTGGCAGATTGAAATGCGCGAAGTGCCCCTGACTCTTGACAAAACCACACTCGACCCCGAAGAAGCCCTGAAAATGTGCGATGAGAACACCATCTGTATCGTACCTATCCAGGGGGTTACATGGACAGGACTGAATGACGATGTTGAAGCGCTCGACAAAGCGCTCGACGCATACAATGCCAAGACCGGCTACGACATTCCCATCCACGTAGACGCTGCCAGCGGCGGTTTCATCCTCCCGTTCCTGTATCCGGAGAAAAAGTGGGACTTCCGTTTGAAATGGGTGCTTTCCATCAGTGTCAGCGGTCACAAGTTCGGCTTGGTCTATCCGGGTCTGGGCTGGGTTTGCTGGAAAGGCAAAGAGTATCTGCCCGAAGAGATGTCATTCAGCGTAAATTACCTCGGCGCCAATATCACGCAAGTCGGTTTGAACTTCTCCCGTCCTGCCGCACAGATTTTAGGACAGTATTACCAGTTTATCCGCTTAGGATTCCAGGGTTACAAAGAAGTACAGTACAATTCGCTCACAATCGCCAAGTATATCCACGACGAAATCGGAAAAATGGCTCCGTTCGTGAATTATTCCGATGAAGTAGTGAACCCGTTGTTCATCTGGTACTTGAAACCGGAGTATGCAAAGACCGCCAAATGGACCCTGTATGACTTGCAGGATAAACTCTCGCAACAAGGTTGGATGGTTCCCGCCTATACACTGCCTTCCAAACTGGAAGATTACGTAGTAATGCGTGTCGTTGTCCGCCAGGGATTCAGCCGCGACATGGCAGATATGCTGCTGGGCGACATCAAAAACGCCATTGTCGAACTGGAGAAACTGGATTACCCCACTCCCACCCGCATGGCACAGGATAAGAATCTGCCGGTAGAAAGCAAAATCTTCAATCACGGCGGAAGACACCACAAAAAATAATAAAGCAAGAATCAGCTTACCGCTTTATTGCTTTCATACATTAAACCATGTATCGGATAAGGCTTTAGGAGATTGAAACTCCAGTCTCCTATTCCTTATTCCATATAAACTCTCTCTATATATAGATTATGGAAAAGAAAATATCAATCTCTCAAATCAAGGAAGTTGCCCTGGAAGCCTATAATGAGGTGAAAGAACAAACCGGCGGCAAGAATGCGGATTATATTCCGTACCTTGCCAACATAGACTCCAAGCTGTTCGGCCTCAGCATCTGCCTGATGAACGGACAGACCATCAATATCGGAGATACGGACTACCGCTTCGGCATAGAATCCGTTTCAAAAGTGCATACCGCCATACTTATCCTGCGCCAATACGGTGCACAGAAAGTGCTGGATATGATTGGCGCCGATGCAACAGGACTGCCGTTCAACTCTATCATTGCCATTTTGCTGGAAAACGACCATCCCTCTACGCCGTTGGTAAATGCAGGCGCTATCTCCGCTTGCTCCATGGTACAGCCGGTGGGCAATCCGGACAAGAAGTGGGATGCCATTGTACAGAATATCACAGAACTGTGCGGCTCCGCTCCGCAACTCATCGACGAACTGTACAAATCGGAAACGGCTACGAACTTCAACAACCGCTCCATTGCCTGGTTATTGAAGAATTACAACCGTATCTACGACGATCCGGATGTGGCGCTCGACCTTTATACCCGCCAATGCTCGCTGGGCATCACAGCCGAACAATTGGGCATTGCAGCCGGAACGATTGCCAACAACGGCGTCAATCCCGTTACCAGACAAAGCGTATTCGATGCGGGGCTCGCACCGAAAATCACTTCAATGATTTCTACCGTGGGCTTCTACGAGCATTCGGGCGACTGGATGTACACTGCCGGCATACCTGCCAAGAGCGGCGTAGGCGGTGGCGTAATGGCCGTATTGCCCGGTGTGATGGGCGTTTCCGCTTTCGCTCCACCGTTGGACGAAGCCGGTAACTCCGTCAAGGCGCAACTGGCCGTCAAGTTCATCATGAACAAGCTCGGCCTGGGCGTATTCAACGGCGACAATGTGACAATTACAGAATAATCTCTCGTACTCTTTTTTCCAAGGTTGCTCCGAAAGCGTTACGGACGCTGAGGGGCAACCTCTTTAATGATGAATTACGGGTTGCCGACGGCAATTCCGTAACCAAACAGACCTTCATTATGAAAATGGCTCTATCGGAATTCGTTTTACGAAAGAAAGGGATATACGGCATATTGCATGTCATCATCCTGCTGCTTTCGCTGTTCCTGGTTATCAGCATCTCCATTGATACGTTCAAAGGCATCCCCTTCTACGAGCAATCGGTGTACATGGAAGTACAGCTATGGATTTGCGCATTGTTCCTGGCGGACTTTGTACTGGAATGGTTCCTGGCAACAAACAAGATGCGTTATGTAGCCACTCATTTCATCTTTCTGCTGGTGGCTATTCCTTATCAGAATATCATTGCCTATATGGGCTGGACTTTCTCACCCGAAGTCACCTATATGCTGCGTTTCATCCCATTGGTACGGGGCGGCTATGCCATGGCCATCGTGGTGGGATGGCTGACGTACAACCGCGCATCGGGCTTGTTCGTATCTTACCTGACAATGCTGCTGGCTACCGTCTATTTCTCAAGCCTTGCATTCTACGTCATGGAGCATGGGAGCAACCCTCTGGTAAAGGGGTATGGCGACGCCTTGTGGTGGGCGTTCATGGATGTGACTACGGTAGGCTCCAATATAATAGCGGTCACCGTCACAGGGCGGGTACTGTCCGTGCTGCTGGCAGCGCTGGGCATGATGATGTTCCCCATTTTCACAGTATACGTAACGAGCCTGGTAGAGCGGCGCAACAAGGAAAAGCAAGACTATTACAAAAAGATAGAACAGGAACCGGCAAAGAGCGCTCCTTAATTGTTAAAGCCGGGATTTTCCTCTACCCGCCGGGAACAACTGTTCCCAAGGGTTGTTATAAACGCTGATTTCGAATATATTTTTCACCAAAAACCTTAACTTATGGCAAATATTAAACAAACAGTGAAGCTGGGAGTGTTTACCCTGGCAATCATGAATGTGACGGCTGTAGTATCCCTGCGTGGACTGCCCGCCGAGGCCGTGTACGGAATGAGTTCGGCCTTCTATTATTTATTTGCAGCCATTGTCTTTCTTATCCCTACGTCACTCGTGGCTGCGGAACTGGCTGCAATGTTTCAAGACAAACAAGGCGGTGTGTTCCGCTGGGTGGGTGAAGCCTACGGAAAGAAACTCGGCTTCCTCGCTATCTGGGTGCAGTGGATTGAAAGTACAATCTGGTATCCTACGGTACTGACGTTCGGTGCTGTGTCCATCGCTTTCATCGGCATGAACGACGTACACGACATGTCGCTGGCAAACAACAAGTACTATACGCTGGTCGTGGTGCTCGTTATCTACTGGCTGGCAACTTTCATTTCCCTGAAAGGTATGAGCTGGGTAGGAAAGGTAGCCAAAGTCGGCGGTCTGGTAGGTACGATTATCCCTGCCGGATTACTGATTGTCCTCGGCATTATCTACCTTGCCACAGGCGGACATTCCAATATGGACTTCCACAGCAGCTTTTTCCCCGACCTGACGAACTTTGACAATGTGGTGCTTGCCGCAAGTATCTTCCTCTTTTATGCAGGTATGGAGATGGGCGGTATCCACGTGAAGGATGTAAACAATCCGTCCAAGAACTATCCGAAGGCTGTGTTTATCGGTGCACTGATTACGGTGCTTATCTTCGTGTTGGGCACATTCGCTCTAGGTGTCATTATTCCGGCCAAGGACATCAGCCTTACACAAAGCCTGCTGGTAGGTTTCGACAATTACTTCCGTTACATCCATGCTTCCTGGCTGTCGCCGGTTATAGCCGTTGCACTGGCGTTCGGCGTGCTGGCAGGTGTGCTGACATGGGTTGCCGGTCCGTCCAAAGGTATCTTTGCCGTGGGCAAGGCAGGTTATATGCCTCCGTTCTTCCAGAAAACAAACAAGCTGGGTGTACAAAAGAACATTCTGTTCGTACAGGGTGGCGCTGTAACCGTATTAAGCCTTCTGTTCGTGGTGATGCCTTCGGTACAGAGTTTCTACCAGATTCTTTCACAACTGACAGTGGTGCTTTATCTCATCATGTATATGCTGATGTTCTCCGGAGCCATCGTATTGCGTTATAAGATGAAGAAACTGAACCGTCCGTTCCGTATCGGTAAAGGCGGTAACGGTCTGATGTGGCTTGTAGGCGGTCTCGGCTTCTGCGGCTCACTGCTTGCATTCGTACTGAGTTTCATCCCGCCCAGCCAGATTTCTACCGGCAGCAATACCGTATGGTTCTCCGTACTTATCATCGGCGCACTTGTCGTGGTGATTGCTCCGTTCATCATCTACGCTTCCAAGAAGCCGAGCTGGGTTGACCCGAACAGCACTTTCGAACCGTTCCATTGGGAAGAACAACCGGCTGCACAAGTTGCAGGCAAAACCGCCACGGCTACGGCAACTGCCGGAACAACCGCTTCGGCCACTGCAAACGAAAGCGTTGCCTCTCCCACGGGCAATGCTCCGTCAGCAAACAACAGCAACAACAGCGGTAAAGCTCCGAACATTCCCCCTAAAGGATAAAGGCAGGCTTGCTGTCATATAATTTTGCCTATAGTGGAAATCCGGTACAATGTACGTCAAAAGGATTTTTCACTATAGGCAAAATCGTTTATATCAACTGTCAAACGTCCCAACGCTCGCAAACATTGGAGGCAAGCGTTTCGCATGCCCGCTGATAACCTGTTACCAGTTCGTCCATCACTTCTGCTACCGTTTGTATTCCTTTCTCATTGAGCAAGGCGGAAGCCTGACCTATTTCAAGTTCGCCCTCTTCAAGGTCTCCTTCAAAAATGCCGCGTTTGGCACGTCCTCTCGACAAAAGGATACGTAAATCCTCTTCCGTAGCCCCTGCAGCTTCGGCAGCCGCCACTGCCTGCTGAAAATTACCGCGGGCCAGACGTACCGGAGACAGTTTCTTCAATAATAAACGGGTATCCCCCTCTTTCAGATGCAGGCAATATTCTTTAAACACTTCGCTGGCTGAGCTTTCTTCGGTCAAAGCAAACCGCGTACCCACCTGAACACCATCGGCCCCCAAAGCACGCATGGCAAGAATCGCCTCACCGGTAGCAATGCCGCCGGCAGCAATCAAAGGCAGTGAGGTAACTGCACGTACAGCAGGTATCAGGCAAAGCGTAGTCGTCTCTTCACGCCCGTTATGTCCGCCGGCTTCAAAGCCCTCGGCCACGATGGCATCTACACCGGCAGCCTCGGCTTTCATGGCAAAACGCGATGACGAAACAACATGCACCACTGTAATGCCATGCTGCTTCAGCCAAGCGGTCCATGTCGTAGGGTTTCCGGCCGAAGTAAACACGATACGCACCCCCTCATCTACCACAATCTGCATGATTTCCTCTATCTGGGGATACATTAAAGGAATGTTCACTCCAAACGAATGATGCGTAGCCTCACGGCACTTCCGTATATGCTCACGTAAGGTTTCGGGATGCATGGAGCCTGCACCCAACAGCCCCAAACCACCGGCATTACTTACTGCCGACGCCAACCGCCAGCCACTGCACCATACCATACCGCCCTGGATGACGGGGTATTTTATTCCAAACAAAGAAGTTATTCTATTCATTAATTTATCCTTTAAAGGTTTATTTTTATGAAAACAAGAAGCGGAGAAATAAAGTTCAATACTCAAAAGCGGAATATCCCTATTTGATAATCGTCTCTTTACGGCAGGCAGTTATGGAATCACCGTAAGTCCTTAATACTTCCAAAGTACGTGCACGGCGTCTGGCAGCTTTCCTGTTCCAGAAATCTTTTGTAAAAGGACGCATGAAATCACCTGCAATGCCACCCCCGCCGACACTTCGCCAACTCCCCACTGCCATATTGTTGGCACGTTCGGTCACCATATAGCGCAAACCGGTAGCTTCTATCTGTTCGATACTCTCACGCGGCCCTGCATCCAACGGACGCTTTGCCCAGTCTGTATAGATTTTAAGCCTGGTCAGTTCGTAGAACGGATTGCCCCGCCATGTATTCTTGTTCACCGTAATCTTCTTCTGATAGACGGGATCCCAGTTGTATTTGGTGTTTGCGGTATAAGGCCGTAAGGTAAGCACTACCTTTTTCTCCGGCATCCGAGGCATTGCGGGTAAGGAAGCATCAAAGTCCATCCACGTCTTACTTACATCAGCCTTTGGAGAGCCCAAAGGAGCATCAACGCCCATTTCCTTCAATACATCCGGATTCAGCTTCATCTCTCCCCCGCCATCCAGCAACCGATGCAGGCGCAAAGAGTCTTGCGGCGTCCACCCTTGAGCGTAAAGAGGAAAGGTTACCGCACAAAGCAACCCCAAAAAGAGAATAGAATACTTCACCCCGATTGTTTTTTTATACCTTACACTTTATACCTAATCTCACCACCACATATAGCTGCTTCCGCAAAGCGGTTCATCGTAGCAAGGGTCTATAGTCCACATGGTACGCGGATATTTCCGGCCTTCCCACCAACGGCGGTAACGGGCGGCTGCATCGAGCACCTCCTCATCGGTCAGGAAGTAGATGCCTTCATAATTCTCGGCATCGGTATGCACCATCTTACACCCCATCGAAGCATTATGCCCCAAACGAATCGTTTCCACCGTCCACAAGATACATTCGCCTAACCGCAGTTTTCCGCCTGCCGAATAGGATACGGGAGCCAACGGAAAAGAAGGTATTACCGTCAAATCCTCGGCATACTTCAGGAGTTCTTCAATATCTTCTTTGGCAAACTTGGGAACATTACTCAGTCCTTCAGGACTTTGAGTAGAATATTTGCCGGTTTTCAGCTGTTTTACAAACAAATCTACATCCGGATGATTGTAATCCAGCGATTCTTTACCGCAGGATGCAAGCATAAGGCAAGCTGCCATTGCAAGTATCAGATATCCGTATTTATATAGTTTACAGAGAGTCTTCATTTTGTTGTATTGTCTTTAAGGTTAATAAGTCATGCGCACTCCACACAAAAGATTCAGGTTCGTAGGGCGTTCCGTCCGCAAGGTTCCGGTTTCGGAGTCCGTACCGAAATGGTGGGAAACCGAAGGCTCGGCAAACAAAGCAAACCGGTCATTCAATCTGTAACGCACCCCTACTCCTGCCGCTACCGACAGTTGAACGGGTTCCGCATTAAAGCCGTTATCCGCAGCGCCGGCAATGCACTTTTCGGCAGTTCCGCCTACAGTGGCATATAAATCGAGTTTGGGAGTACTTGCCAATGTCATATTCAATTTTACGGGAATCCCTAAAGTATGGAGCGTGCGGTCGGCATGCAAGCGATTATACAGAATACCCGTTTCCAACGCGAACCGGCTGTTCAGACTACGTTCCACTGTAACTGCCGTCGTCAGCGGCATATTGTAGTCCCCTTTAGGAAGAGAGGTTCCAAGAGCTGCTTTCAACGCCCACTTACGCGATTTCCGGTATTTTAAAGGAGTAGTTGCCTGCTCTTCTTCCGCAGGAACAGCGGAAAAGGTGTCCGAAGCAGAACTTACCCGGCCGGTGGGGTTCTGATAAGAACTGCCGGTTTGTGCAACGGCACTATTGCTGAAGTAACCGTCACCGGTCTGCTGCACCCGCTGCCTGATAGTGATGGAAAGCCGGACGGAAACAGACTCGCTCTCAGTTTCCGATTGGGCAGTCATGCCTGCGGGAATTCCATCGGCAGGTTGTTTTGTACCGGAATTCCGTACCATCGGGGTCGCCTGATGGATAGATGGAAAAGATTCCTGCACCACATCTCCGTCCAGACTGCCTTCCGGCGTCAAAGCAGCCACTTGCGTAAAGGCTTCCTTTATCTCCTCTTTCGGAGAGAAATACCAGAAAGCGGCCGAAGCGGCTCCCAGCACAAATATAACGGATGCGGCAGCTGCCACCCGATAATATTTAGGAGAAAGAACAATCGCTTTCTTCCGGCCTGCAGCCGGAGATGCCGCGTCTTCCTGCAACTGCTCCCAAAAGCCATCGCGTACCGTCATCTCTGTGCCGGACAGACGGCTGCGGAACAATCCGGTTATTTCATCTTTTTCTCTCATATTCAGTATATTCTTTAATTCTTTTCGCTAACATACACTTGGCACGGTGCAACTGCGAGGTAGACGAATGCTCCTTGATATGAAGCAGTTCCGCAATCTCCTTGTGCGACTTCTCCTCGAACACATACAAGTTGAACACGGTACGGCAGCCGTCGGGAAGTTCCGCCACGAACGCCATCAACACTTCCTCTGAAAGCCTGCTTCCGCTTTCGGCAATACTCGCTTCGTCCTGCACATCGGGAAGTTGTTCTTCGTTTACCACCAGTTGGCTGAAACGGTGCTTCCGTCGCAGATAGTCGATAGCTTGTGTCACCATCACCCTCGTTACCCACGTGCCCAACGCACATTCACCGCGAAACGTGAAGCGGGTGAAGATTTTGATAAAGCCATCGTGCAAAACATCGTGCGCCGCATCCATATCGCCCGTATAACGGTAGCATACCGCCAGCATCTGCTTGGAATAGAGAGTGTAAAGTTCCTTTCGGGCGGAATCCTTTCCTGCCCGGCAGCCCTCTATCAGTTCTATCTCATTTTCCAATGTCAGTGCTCGTTTTACGGACGCCTCTTCGCGTCGTTTGTTAGTTAGACGCAGCATCCGGCAGAATGCTGCAATAGAATCTCTAAAAAGAAGTTAAAGAATAAGGCTATCCATATCTTTCCGTTTCATCATTTGCCCTTTATAACATAAGAAAAAAGCCCCTCACAGACCTGCCCTGACGGGCAGCATTCCCTATGAGAGGCTTTCTCCTGTATTATATCGCCTTTATCAGCAGGCTTTGAAACTCATGTCCAATCCTTTTACGGAATGCGTCAAAGCACCTACCGAGATAAAGTCTACGCCGCATTCGGCATAGTCGCGCAGAGTGTCAAAGGTGATGCCGCCGGAAGATTCCGTTTCATAACGGCCTGCTACCATTTCTACGGCTTTCTTCGTCATTTCGGGTGTAAAGTTATCGAACATGATACGGTCTACGCCGCCCAAATCGAGTACCTGTTGCAGTTCGTCGAAGTTGCGTACTTCAATTTCTATCTTGAGGTCCTTGCCCTTCTCCTTGCAATATTCCTTGGCACGGGTAATGGCCTTGTCGATACCGCCGGCGAAGTCAACATGATTGTCTTTCAGCAGAATCATGTCGAACAGACCGATTCGATGGTTTACGCCGCCACCTATCTTCACAGCCATCTTTTCCAAAATACGCATGCCCGGAGTCGTCTTACGGGTATCGAGCACACGGGTATTCGTACCTTTCAGCTTCTCGGCATACTTATGGGTCATGGTAGCGATGCCGCTCATACGCTGCATAATGTTCAGCATCAGGCGTTCGGTCTGCAACAAAGACTGCACCTTGCCTTCCACAACCATAGCCACGTCGCCCGGTTTCACTTCAGTACCGTCATTGATGAATACTTCCACTTTCATGGTGGGGTCGAAACGACGGAACACTTCTTTAGCTACCTCGATACCGGCAAGAATACCGGCTTCTTTAATCAAAAGCTTGGATTTGCCCATTGCCGTAGCAGGAATGCACGAAAGAGTGGTGTGGTCACCATCGCCTATATCTTCGGCAAAGGCCAGGTCAATCAGCCTGTCAATCAATTCTTCTTCCTTATTCATTTGTCTTATCTATTCTTATTTGGTGTATCACATATTTGCCTGCCACTTTTCTAAAGAAACAATTCACCCGGAAGTTTCCGTTCGCGGTTGTCAGCGTACCGACTATGAAACTCGACTCATTGCGCTTTCCCTGGTGATTCACCGTAAAACCGCTCACCCGATTACCGGAAAAGAAAGATGCCATCTTTTTCTCTGCCGCTTGGTTGTCGACATTGATTGAACGACTCTCCAGAATCAGTTCCACTTTATCACTCAGATACCCGTTCAGTTCCTGAGAATTTCCTTTTTTAAAGGCGGCGACCACTCCTGCCGGTACGTCTTGTGCCATAAGCGAAACTGTCCAGACAAAGAAGCAGAGCCATAATATTACTACTCGTTTATTCATTTTCACAAGTATTAATGATAGGCAAAGGTAAGCAAATCTTATAAATAACAAGAAAAGAAAAGCGACATTCTCACAGGAAAGGATTATTTTTGCACGAAAATCAGTAATTCATATGAAAATGACCTTGCTCGTCGTAGGACGAACCGTAGAACAGCACTTTATTACAGCCATCAATGACTACATACAGCGTACGCGACGCTATCTCTCGTTCGATATGGAAGTTATCCCGGAACTGAAAAATACCAAAAGCCTCTCCGCAGACGTACAAAAAGAAAAAGAGGGCGAACTGATACTGAAAGCGCTCCAACCGGGCGATGTGGTGGTGCTGCTGGATGAGGGCGGAAAAGAAATGCGCTCCATAGAGTTCGCAGACTATATGAAGCGCAAGATGAACACCGTAAACAAACGGCTGGTTTTTATTATTGGCGGCCCTTACGGCTTCTCACCCAAAGTCTATGAAGCGGCACACGAAAAGCTGTCTCTTTCGCGCATGACCTTTTCGCATCAGATGATAAGACTTATCTTTGTAGAGCAGTTATACCGTGCCATGACCATACTGAACGGCGGGCCGTATCACCATGAATAAACCGGAAAGCCTCTCTCTAAACAATCTCCTGCAATAGGGCCGGAATTTCGGGAGTGCTGTTTTTTATAACCGTAATACGGCTCTTCCCTTCCGGCGTCAGTGCAAAGTGCATCTGACGCTTATCCGTTTTTCCCACCAGTCGGGTAATCAGCTTCTTGTCCTCTACCGAGCGGATTACCTTGGAAGTATTGGAAGCTGACAGTCCGAGCGCTTCCGCTATCTCGCTGGAGGTGAGTTTGGGCGTATTGAGCAGGGTACACAACAGCATACCCTCATTCAACGACAAGTCAAACTCCTGCATGAATTTTACTTCAAACTCGGCTATCGCCCGGTAAATATCGCGGATTCTACATAAAGTTTCCATTATTCCGTTTATATAAATAGATTCACATTCGCCTTGTCCGCGCGCTCCATATAGGTCGCTACACCGCCTATGGTAACTTCGTCCAGCAATTCTTCGCGCCGGATGCCCATCATATCCATAGACATCTGACAAGCAATAAACTCAACCCCTTGCGCCAACGCCTGAGAACGCAACGATTCCAAAGAATCTATTCCTTTCCGCTTCATCAGGAAGCGCATCATCCTGCTGCCCAAGCCCATCATATTCATCTTGGACAGTTTCAGCCGCAATGAACTGGACGGAAGCATCATACCGAACATCTTTCCGAAAATATCTTTCTCTGTCCGGGGTTTCTGTATCTTCTTCAAGACATTCAATCCCCAGAAGGTGAAGAATATCGACACTTTCTGTCCGGTTACCGCTGCACCGTTAGCGAGTACAAAGGTAGCTAAAGCCTTGTCTAAATCATCGCTAAAAAGAATTAAAGTTTTTCCCCGTCCGCCTGCTGCCGGAAGAGACGACGGGCAGGCACAAGCCTCATCGCCTTTTTCAAGCAATACCGTGTAGCGTCCTTTTTCTTCCTTTTTCTCTATCAGCTTGTTGCCCGTAGTGGCACACCAGGCAGAAGCATCACGTGCGAATCCGGCATCGGTCGCCACAATTTCCACCCGCTCGCCCGGAGCGATGCTGTCTATGGCTTTCTTTACCTGCATGATAGGGCCGGGACATTGCAGGCCGCAGGCATTAACCCTCAAAGGCTCTTTGGCAGAACCGCTCTGTGCCGATTGCGACGGAGCGGATGCAGCAGGCTGAGCCGGCGATGATGCCGTAGGAGCAGGAATGGGCGCCACTGCTGTAGAATAGGTCTTATATCCGCCTATCAAGTTGGCCGTATTGCGATAACCGCGTCCTATCAGAATACGTTGTGCCAAATATCCGCGCAAACCTACGGCACAGAAAAGCACGACGGGCTTATCCGCTGGTATTTCCGACAAACGGTCGCGCATCTCGTCCAGCGGGATATTGACAGCTCCCGGAATCGTTCCGAACGAGAATTCTTCGGGGGTACGGGTATCTATCAGCATTACTTCGTCTTTCTTCTCTGCCAGTTCGCGCCAGGAAATAACCGGCATGGCGCCGCTGATAATATTGGAAGCCACGTATCCGGCTATGGCAATAGGGTCTTTTGCCGATGAGAATGGCGGTGCATAGGTGTGCTCCGTTTCCATCAAATCGTAAACGGTTCCGCCATGTTTGATAAGTCCCGCTATCTGGTCGATGCGCTTATCCACTCCCTCGTAGCCTATGCATTGCGCTCCATAGAGTTTTCCGGTTTTCGGATGGAACGTCAGTTTCAAGGTCAGAGGCAACGCATCGGGATAATAACCTGCATGCGAAGCAGAATGGGTTACCGAGCTTTGATACTCCATGCCCCATTGTTTCAGACGCTTGGCGGCAAGTCCGGTAGAGGCTACCGTCATATCAAAGACTTTGGCGATGGATGTACCGATAGCTCCTTCGTAGGATGTGGTATTGCCCAAGGCCATATTATCGGCAACGATGCGTCCCTGACGGTTTGCCGGATTGGCCAGATAGTTGAGCCACGGTTTTCCGGTCAGCGGATGGGGATATTCAATGGCATCGCCCACAGCATAGATGTCTTTTACGGAAGTTTCCAAGTGCTCGTCTACCCGGATACCGCCCGTTTCGCCCAACTCCAAACCTGCCTGTTGCGCCAATGCCGTTGCCGGACGTACACCGATAGAAAGCAATACCATATCGGCAGGAATCGTTTTGCCACTTTTCAGAAAAACGGTAATTCCCTCTTCAGTACGCCGGAAACAGGTAACGCCCTCTTCCAGATAAAGGGAAACGCCTTTTTCGATCAGATGCCGGTGAATAGGTGCAGCCATGGAGAAGTCGATAGGCGCCATAACCTGATTGCCCATCTCTACAACAGAAACCGCAACGCCCGCATGATGCAGGTTTTCCGCCATCTCAAGTCCGATGAAGCCTGCGCCTACTACAACTGCGCGTTTTACTTGCTTGTCTGTGATATAAGCCTTAATCCGGTCGGTATTTTCTACATTGCGAAGCGTAAAGATACCTTCCGAGTCAATGCCTTCCAAAGGCGGTTTCACCGGATTGGCTCCCGGAGAAAGCAGAAGTTTGTCATAGGTTTCTTCATATTCCTTTCCATCCGCTTTACGGATAGTCAATGTTTTCTTTTCCGGATCGATTGCGATTACTTCGTTCTCTACCCGCACATCGATACGGAAACGTTTACCGAATGATGCGGGAGTCTGAACCAATAATTTTTCGCGCTCGGCGATAACGCCGCCTATATAATAAGGTAATCCGCAATTGGCATAGGAAATGTATTTGCCTTTCTCCAATAAAATGATTTCAGCTTGCTCATCTATTCTTCTTAACCGGGCAGCAGCCGTGGCTCCACCTGCAACGCCACCGATAATTGCATATTTCATATTTCTTTCTTTTTAGTTTGATACTGCAAAGGAAGTAATAATTTCCAATATAAAATAGTTTCCTTAGGAAAATAACGTTAATCAATTATACTTTAGGAAGTAATAAGAAAAAGAATCTAATTGAAATAAGAGAAAATTTTTATCGAAAAGGAAAGAGAAGACGTAGAAGCAGAAAAAAGAGAAGTGGCGGTTTCTCTTTCGTAATGTGGTACTTTAGCGTGCTAAAGTACCACATTAAAATGCTAATGTGCCACTTTACAAAAGGGGAATCACCACCCTATTTTATCGAGACCGGCAGCAATGTACCAATCAGTAGAACGGTAAGCGGCGGCAGCCTGAGAGTCAAAGTTAAAAGGAATATAATGTGTGACACCATTTGTATTCTCCATTGGAAACATTCCGAAAACGGTATCGAATCTATAGTCAGCAAACATGGAATAATTCTTTTCCGTCGTTTTCCAATATACAAGAGCAGAATTGAAAGCATGTTTCCATAGTCCGTAACCTGCGTCATCCATCAGATGTTGCATCATTTCTTGTATATCAAAATATCCCACATGCCCGTTGTAAGCCGTACGTTTGTCATAATCGTAAACTTCAGTACAGAGTTCTTTCGGCGTAGCGCCGACTGCCTGCAATATTTCGTTGGTAACCGCAGCCAAATTGTCAAGTTCTGAGGTTTTCAAAACAGCAACGGCAGTGCCCCCCGTCCAATCCGTGTTAGACATCCCAATACCGCTATTATAGTTCTCATTGTAATGGCTAAAATAGGCTTCCGCCATTTGAACCGCTGCACCTTGCTTAAACATATAAGGGACGACCTTGTTATAAGGAGCACCCGGACCGGGGTTCTCCGTAGGGCAACCCATATAGTAATCAGCATAATTACGCACCGCGTATGCCACCTCAATAGACATCATAAAGCAGGCGTCAAACATAATAAAGTCAAAATGCGGCATATCATCGTTCAGCACTTCCACCAAATCGGATATGTTCATGCGATTATCCTCCCCTGCCCCCGCGTCTTGCCCTATCCAACGGGTAGAAGCAGAAGGAACGGGATAAGGTATCCATCCGTCCGCATGCGACCAGTAGACCAGCCCGTAACTATCTGCGGGATATTCGTAGAAAGCACGGTGCATCACCTCTTTCATTACATCCGCATCCGTAGATACCTGTTCCGCATATTTTTTAATAATCTCTTTCTCTATATTACCCTTCTTATCCCTTGCGATGCGAAACAAAATCGGGGTACTTCCCCCATCCTGATATACCAACAGATTGCAAGATGTCGAGTCAACTAACTTCATGCCCTCCAACATTTCCTCCACATCCAGAGTGGCCAAAGAACCTAAGCTATTATTATCCGCTACGATATAAACAAGTACAGTCTTACTTCCTGCTTCGGGTGGCACAGGGTCATCATCTTGGTTACAGGACGTAAACAAAAAAAGGAAAGACGCGCACAGCAGGGTATAAAGTTTCAATCTCATAGTCATTCGTATAATTCCGGGGGCAATGATTACTCTTCCGGCTTCTTAAAACTGAACTTATCCGACGTAATAGCCTGCAACACCATTGTGCTCTTCTTATACTTCGCCTTTACCTTGACAGCTTCCTTTTCCAGTTTCTTTTTATTCTCACTGAAATAGATCATACACGTATAATCGGGTTTCTTCAAATCGTATTCCAGATAGTTTTTCAATTGATAGCTGTACAAGTCACGCTTGGGCAAAAAGCCGTTCTTGTCCAGTGCCGTACTGTCCAATACTTGGATTTCCGTACAATACACTACCGAATCATTGAAAGACGCCGCTACGCCAAAAGCATAAACAGGCTTATGGCTTTTCATTGTAAACGCTGTACACAAAGTAAATACGAGCATCACTGCAAATACTATTTTTATGTGCTTCATAACTTCTTTTTGATTGTTTAATGGGGCAAAGATAATAAAAAAACCGGCCATCCACTCTGGACAGACCGGTTTTCTTAATTTCTTTTATTTGTCAGAAACCGATATTCTTATTTATCCCAAATAAGATTTGAGCAATTTACTACGATTACTTTGTCTTAATCTTCTGATTGCTTTTT